>Ga0181387_1000239_pt1 | contig 12801 bp, 6 predicted proteins | sample 10SPOviralmetaG_FD_130119 | JGI IMG/M metagenome (GOLD analysis project Ga0181387, IMG submission 130119) | Marine viral communities from the oligotrophic San Pedro Time Series (SPOT) site, San Pedro Channel, CA, USA - 10 SPOT_SRF_2010-04-27 | ecosystem: Environmental > Aquatic > Marine > Strait...
GCAAACATAGAAAAGCGATTAAACGCGTAATCACTATATAGTAGAGCAGCCACTCTACGGGGTGGTTGCTTAACTATAAATAATGACGACGTGGTAAAAATAGATACAGTATATCAAACAGTATTAGCGCTAGCTAACAAAGAGCAAAGAGGTTATATAACTCCACAAGAATTTAACTTGTTTGCAGATCACGCTCAGATGTCGATATTTGAGCAATACTTTTACGATTTAAATCAGTTTAAAAGAGTTCCAGGTAATCAAAGCGAATATGCTGATATGATAAAAATACTAGAAGATAAAATTTCTATATTTTATACAGCTGCAAATTATACTTTTGACACTGCTAAAGCAATGGCTATATTACCTGATGATTTTTATAGATCTCAAGACTTCGTTTTTGTTGACGATCACAAAGCAGAAAAAATTACTAAAGATGAAGCCGCGGCTTACACTTCTCCATTAACATCTCCAACTAAATCTAGGCCAGCATATTTTTTTGACAGTAATTTTATTTCATTTATGCCTCAAGGAGAAAAAGTAACATTTAACTATATAAGAAAGCCAGTCAAACCACAGTGGACTTATGTTGTTGTTAATGAAAAAGCTTTGTATAACCCAAGTGGCAACGCTATTGACTTTGAGTTACATCCATCAGAACAAAAAAATTTAGTTAATAGAATATTAAAACTAGCTGGTATATCTATTGAAGACGCTGGGTTAGTTCAAGTGGCTACTCAAGAAGAAATAAAAAATATAAGACAAGAAAAAGCATAATTAAATGGCATTACTAGACGGACAAATAGAAAGAGAATACTATGAAGGTGGTTCATTTGGAAACTATCAGTTTGTTTCTTTACAAGACGTAATAGCTCAATTTATGGCTATGTATGTTGGTGAAGAAAAAATAATAAACAAAGTTGGTAGAACAGAAGTTGCTTTTCACGCGCAAAGAGCTTTAGCTGAATTATCTTTTGATACGTTAAAAGCTTTTAAATCTCAAAGCATAGTGTTGCCTCCAAGTCTTGTAATGGCACTACCTCATGACTACGTTAATTATACTAAATTAAGTTGGTGTGATGACTCTGGAATTAAACATCCGTTATATAAAACTAACGATACATCAAATCCTTTTCAAATTGAACAAGAAGCAGATGGAACATATATTTTTAACACTTCTTTATCAGACTCTTTTAAATTAAATAAAAATAACGGTTGGATAGTAAGTCCTTCTAAGCAATTAGGTCAAACAGTAGGTTTAAATGATTTCACGCAAGCTGCAAGTAATGATGATGATAAACTAATTATTGAGCAGCATCCTACTAAACGATATAACATGGGATCTTATGTTACGTATTGCTATCAAAAAATAGACGTAACAGAATATACACTCGCTTCACTAGAAGCTACAGCGGTTACAGTTGCAGCTTCTACGCAAGTGGTTACAGATGCCGATTTTGAGCCTTATAACGCTGGCTCTACAACAGGAACTTTTAATACTCCCGCAACAACAGTTAGAGTTGGATTAAGCACAAGTCCACCGTCAACTAACGTTAGGCATGATCCTACTTATTCAGGTAGTGAAACAACAAATAGATATGCTGACTATTACGACATAGCATACCTTGAGTGGACAGCTGGTGAAACAGGAGAGAAAATAATAGACGAAGATTTAGATTTTACAGATATAGAAGGTGATGTATATTTAACTATAATATGTATTGCACCTTGGGTAGATAATAATACAAACGTAATGAGTAGAACACTAAAAGTGTTTTCAGAAGTTTCTGGTGTAAGACTAGAGTCTATTTTACCTACTGGAAAACTAACCTCAAATAATAGTAGAGAGTCTTCTACTTGGGATAAATACAAAGCGATAACTCCAGCAGAAAATAATAATGACGACTATGCTAATGACGATTATCAGCGAGTACCTGACGAAAGATATGGTCTTGATCCTTCAAGAGCACAAACAAACGGATCGTTTTATATTGATGATAGGTTAGGTAGAATACATTTTAGTTCTAATGTTTCTGGAAAAACTGTAATATTAGACTACATAAGTGATAGTTTAGGAACTGAAGCAGAAATGCAAATACATAAGTTAGCTGAAGAAGCTATGTACAAAAGCATATCTTATGGTGTTTTGTCTGTAAAAAGTAATATACCAGAATATATTGTTATGAGAGCTCGTAAAGAAAAAATAGCAGCTACTAGAAAAGCTAAGTTAAGACTATCAAACATTAAAATAGAAGATATTACTCAAGTACTTAGAGGAAAATCTAAGCATATAAAGCATTAATTTATGGCAGAGATTACTAACAATTTTCTTCAAGGTAAAATGAATAAAGACCTTGATGAAAGAATTATACCTAAAGGACAATATAGAGAAGCAATGAATATACAAATTTCAACGTCTGAAGGATCAGATGTTGGAAGTGTACAAAATATTCGCGGAACTAAAGCGTTGTCTTCTATAGGCGCTTATGACTCTACAGCAGTGTGTGTTGGTAGTATTGAAGACACTCTAACAGATCACATATATTATTTTGTTATGTGTAGCGATAGAGATTTTATTGTTAAGTATAACGCTTCTAATGATAAGTCTAGCTTTTTAGTTGTAGATTTAGGTAAAGCAGTTGGATATGCTGAGCGTTTTTTAAAATTTTCAGGTAAACAAATAACTGCAATAAATATTATTGATAATTTTTTATTTTTTACAGATGGTGAAAATGAGCCTAAAAAAATAGATTTATCTAAAAACTATGAGTATAGCCCGGGTAGTATTGATCATTCAAGATTATTTGTAGACGGTGTAGATTTAGGTTATTTAAAAGAAGAGCATATAACTGTAATTAAAAAAAAGCCTCTTAGAGCTCCTCAAATAAAAATAAATTCTTCTAAAAGCGACACAAAAAAAACTATATTTGAAAGACAAATACCTAGGTTTTGCGTTAGATATAGATATGACGATAATCAAGTTTCTGCATTTAGCCCTTTTACTCAACCGGTTTTTAATGCAGAGTACATTGAGGGCTATAATCAAAATAACTTTTATGATAAAGCAGAAGCGTATAATACCGCTATGCTTAATTATATAAAATCTATAGAAGTATACGGCTTTGTTGATAGCAGCACGCCTAAAGACGTTGTTGAAATAGAAATACTTTATAAAACAGAAGACTCTAACGTAGTTTATTCTGCTGGTAAAGTAAAAAATATTGACAACAATTGGAGTGCTGTAGGATCTTATTTGCAAGACAATGATCTTAATATTCCAGATAACTATCTTAATATTAGAGGTTATTATTTAATAGATAGCGAAAACATATATGCAGCAATAGCAGAAGAACAATTATTAAGACCTTATGACAATGTTCCTAAAACAGCTAACGCTCAAGAAATAACTGGAAACAGAATTGTGTACGGTAATTATACGCAAAACTACGATGTAGATACTGTAAACTTAGCAGCATCAACAGTAATAAGAGAGCGAGAAAATAACAAGCCTTACAAATCAATAAAATCTCAAAGAAGTTATCAAGTAGGATTATTGTTTGGCGATGCTTACGGTAGAGAAACACCTATATTTACATCAGAAAACGCCTCAATAAAAGTTATACAAAATTTACCTAAAGAAGTAGCGCTTCAAATATCAGCAACGGTTAACTCTGATATTCCTTCTTGGGCTCACTACTATAAGTTTTACGTAAAAGAATCTTCAGGCAAGTATTATAATTTATTAAATGAAAGGCTTTACGTTCCTTTTAAACATAGTCAGTTTGAAAATGAAGAAGATCATGTATATCTTTCGTTTTCTTCTAAAGATAGGTCTAAAGTATCAGAAGATGATTATATTATTTTAAAAACAGTTTTAAAAGATCCTGAATCTTTTAGAGTTACCAAAGACAACAAATATAAAATACTAGACATAAACAATGAAGCTCCTGAAGCTATAGCTTACAAGTTTTATGATCTTGGAGCAGGTAATAACGATAATAATATATTTACAGACACTAGTGAAGATAGTCCAGGGCTATTTGTTGATGATCCAAGTGTAGGAGAAACAAGACGTATAGATCAGCAAACAGATACTATAGTAATAAGAAAAGGAACTTGGCAAAGCGGCCTTATTGACGGCTCTGCATTAACAAATGCTGAAGGAGGAGCAGTTGAAACTTCAAATAAAGTAGAAAATCTTTACATGTCATGGTCTTTAGGTGGATTGCAGTCTAAAAGATATAAAATAACAAACATAAGAATAGATCTTAATCAAAACTATATTATTAGATTAAGCGAAACAATACAACTTCAAGACGCTTTATTAGCTAACTCTTCAGCGTTAGATTCTGATGGTGAATTGCAAGCAAATTTAGCTATGCCTTCAGATCTTAATTTTACAATACAGAGAAAAGATCGTTACTCAAACGAAAATTTTTCAGGTAGCTTTTTTGTTAAAATTGCTGCAGATGACTTAATTAAAGAACAATTAATAAATCAAGCTGTAAGTATAACTGCTGCAGACAAAATATTACACTCTCAAAAAGTTTATCTTTGGCTCGATCAAGCTGATACTTCTTACACTACTTCTAAAAATGCTAATGTACAATACGCTAGCGAAATAAATGCTAACTACTACGGTGGTAATGCTCGTACACCTGTAGACATTCACAATGGCGACGGGCTAACTGACATAGAAAACGAGTGGTTTAAGCTATTAGAAGAAGACATAGGATTTGGTTCAATGCAAGGTAAATTCTTTATTGATGGTATGTATATGGCCGCATCTAATCCTTCAAATACTTTGTATGCTAGAGAGTCTGGTCAAGGCTGGGTAGGTAGTCCTATTATTCGTTATCCTAAAATAATTTGGGGCTCAGTTCAAGGAGGCCAAAATGTAGATAATGAGTTTGGTTGGAGACTAGTAGAAGCAGGAGATTTGCTTTCAACTAATGAAAATCAATATGGCATGCTTCTTAATTTTACTTACGATACTAACGCTATGGACGCGCGTACTGATATAGCTTTTGCGCCTGATGATGATGGTGATGAAGAAGATTATTATGTAAATGGTATAGAACCTATTATAATAGCTAACGGTGACTACTATGGCAGTACAAGTAGCGGTAGTGGAGGAAGACAATGGAGCAATAGCACAATATACGGAAGCGATAGAGTAAATGATTTATCAAACGATTACGATCAAGGAGAATTTTACATGCACGTTTCATTTTTAGGACCTGGTGTAGATTTATTTACAAGAGCAAGTAGTTATCCTAATTCTATACCGTTGAGTGGCAAAGACTCTTTAGGCAAGCATCTACAAGGTATATGGGGTGGCGGTGCTTTTAATCACGGTACTGGAACAGGCTTCGTAGAAATGGAAGGAACTTACGGTACTAATTATGGCTTTATGGTTGGTAGCGGTAACTATAATGAAGCTCTTGAGCAACAACCTTCGCCAAACATAAATGTTGATGATGGTGTTATAGTTGGCTATAACTCAAATTTTCAAACTCAACACGAAAGACAGTTTGATCCTACTTATGAAGCTAGCAACGCGCAAGCCGTGCAAGATATGCTTAACAACTTAGTAGCTGGTAAAAGATTTAGATTTTCTCAAGATGATTCTGAAGAAATATATACAGTACTAAACGTTGAAGTTAAGAGTGTATATAACCACACGCCTTGGCGTATGCGAAAAGTATGGAACGGTACAGAATATGTCAATGGTGGAGATAGTGTAGAAGAAGCCGTAATGGCTTGGGCTGAAAATGGTACAGCTACAAATAACAATTTGTTTACTACTGTTTTAGATAAGCTAGAAGCTTTTGGCGCTAGATCTAACAGACGTGTAGTTTATGCTTTGCGACTAGATAAAAATCCACAAGCGTCTGCAAGCTTTAAGCCGTTAAGTCAAGACAATACAAGTATAGATGTAGATAGTAGTGATAGTTTATTTGAGTTTATAGAAGAAAGCGCTAAATCTTTTTCAAGCGAAGCTACAACTAATAAAGCTATATTTGAAACAGAACCTGAAAAAGCAGCTGACTTAGATATTTATTATGAAATTAGCGACGCTATACCAACTAAAATAACTCCTGAAAATAAAGACATTTTATTTCCTATAGGATCTATAGTATATCCAATAAACTTTGAAAAAGCTGTAGATGGTATTCAATCACCTTTGCCGAGATATATTAGGCAAGCTTATCATAATCAAGCTACAGGTGAAATGAGCATTGTTGTTTCTGGTGAAAGTGATGAAGTGCGTGGATTTAATTGGTTTGATCCAACGCAAGGAACTATTATTAGTGGTAATACAACAGAGTTAGATTATGCAGGTAAAATACTAGCTATAAAAAGACGAGATGGCAGTGTTGTACATGTTGAAATTACTGAAAGAAACAGTTCTATTGATCACTATGTTACTGGTGGTGGTTCAGGTGACTATGGTAATGCTAGAAGTTTTAAAGTTAAGCTTGTACCAAGCTTGCCTTATTACTCAAACTTTTATAATGTTTTTGGCTTTGGTAATGGCGTTGAGTCTAATTCTATTAGAGATGATTTTAACGGTGTCGCTATAAAAACAGGTGCTAGAGCATCTACTACACTCGACGAGCCATATGGCGAAGAAACAAGAAAACATGGATTAATATTTTCTGGGCTGTACAACTCTAACAATGGGCTTAATAATCTAAATCAGTTTATACAGGCTCAAAAAATAACTAAAGATTTAAATCCAACTTACGGCAGTATACAAAAACTTTTTCAAAGACAAACTAACTTAGTAGTGTTCTGTGAAGATAAAGTTGTAAAAGTACTTAGTAATAAAGATGCTGTATTTAACGCTGATGGTAATCCTCAACTAGTCGCTAACGAAAGAGTTCTTGGTCAAGTTACTCCGTTTGTAGGTGAGTATGGTATATCTAAAAACCCAGAATCATTTGCTAGCGAATCATACAGAGCTTACTTTACAGATAAACAAAGAAGAGCTGTATTAAGATTATCAATGGACGGTTTAACTCCAATATCAGATGCTGGTATGAAAGACTGGTTTGGTGATAACTTAGAAGAAAATAACATTGCTTGTTTAGGAACTTACGACGAAGATAAACAAGAGTATAATTTAACAATAAAAGAAGGTCATACTGAAAACTTAATTGCTAACGCTTATTTTGAAGATGGCGTAGAATTAGTTGAAACAACTCTTGCTCCAGAGTTACTTAACAACGCTTTAACTGGTGGCGCAGAATTTGCTGAAGTTGATATTGCTGATACTTTAATTTATACTTCTGAAGAAATAACAAGAGCTGCAAACACTTCTGGCACAGCAGCAATGCTTAGTGAAGCTATAGAGCTTACTGCTGGTAATTGGTATATGGTTGAAATACCATACGCTGATCCTAACTCTTTAAGCGCTTTTGCAATACAAGTTGTAAATCCTTTTGAAACAGGCTATAGTACTAATCACAATAAAGATCAAACAGACGTTGAATTTAGGCAAGAACTTCCTTATCATTTTGGTAGAGTGTCAGGAGCTGTCGCAGATGGAGACACTTTAAAATTATTACCTGCTATTAGGTATTGGGACGGATCTAACACACCTATACTATTAGCTATATGGAATCAACAGGTAGATATAGATGCTTTTGATATGAGAAGTTGGATTGGTAGTAATAATAATTCAGGGTTTACTTTTGATAGTGTGCAACTATATGATATAACAGAAACACCTAGTATGACAGAGCCAAATGCTTGGGATATACGAATTGAAAATTATACTATGCCACACGCAGCGTATAAATATATAGAAGAGTTTTATATTGACGACGAATATACTGAAGACGAAAGAGCTCGCCCTATGGCGTATTATAAAAACAACGCGTTTCAACTTAATACTGTTAATCCAGAGTATATTGCAACTCTTTATAACAGTAATGTTGCTAGTTATGATCCTGATGCTGCTTATTTGCAGCCCACGTACAATGGCTTTAACTTTTCTTTTACTGTAGGCAATAATGTTGACACAGGAAACATATCTGGAGCTTTATATGTAAGAGCATTCATACCAACACCAGAAGGCGCTGCTGGATTTAGACTTAGTAATGTTACTGAGCCTGGTGATTATGTTATAAACTATAATGCTTCAACTAGCTATGAACCTACTATAATTACTCAGCCATCAAACTCAACAGCGCAAATATTAAATGCTAGTAACTCTACTAGTGGTTATGTTATAGCTTTTAGTCAACTTTCAGGCGAGTCTTTTGAAGGCTCTATTAGTAATATATCATTAAAAAATGCTACGCCTTCGTTTACTGGAGGAGGCGCTAATAATTGGACTTTTAGTGGATTTGACTCAAGTATAACAAACGATTTATACTGGGAAGAAAGCACTGGCTCGTTAGTTTGGGACAATGTTAATATACCAGGTACTGGAGCTATATCAGCTAGACAAAATATAGGAGATTTACAAACTGAGGCTACATATAGACTTTCTTTTGATTACGAAGGAAATACAGGTAATTTTACTTTTTATTATTGGAATAGCGAAAATAAAGGCTTTTATGCTGCAATTACTGAAAACCAAGGTCATTTTAGTCAAGACTTTGTTATTGCTCAAAATAATCCAGGTTATATAACAAATGCTTTGGTATTATATTTTAGTCAAAATGAAAATGACGGTGCAAGTATAAAAATTGACAATATTGTATTAAGACGTGTTGTAGACGCAGATTTTACTTCTAAAACATTAAGTTACAGCGAAGACGTAAAAGGCTGGGTTAGTTTTAAATCTTTTATTCCAGAATCTGGTTTAAGTTTAGGCGGTGATTACTACACGTTTAAAAACGGAGCCATATATAAACATCATGCTGATGAAAATAACCATAACTCTTTTTATAATCAGTCTTCAGCAAGCTCTTATATTGACTTTATATTTAACGACTCGTCTTCTGTAGTTAAAGATTTTAAAACGTTATTGTACGAAGGAAGCGCAAGCAAGAGATTTCAGTATGCTACTCATGAAGGCGGTGCTACAGATATAAACTATAACAATATATCTAGCAAAGAAGGTTGGTTTGCGGCTAGTATTGAAACAGATTTGCAAAAAGGCTCTATACCAGAGTTTATTAAAAAAGAAGGTAAATACTATAATTATATAAGAGGCGGAGTTATAGATGTAACTAACTCTGATGACATAGGTAGTTTAAATGTGCAAGGCTTAGGTATTATAGCTAGCATTGAATATGATGAAATTATTGTAGATGATTAATTAAATGGCTAATATAAATAACATATCAATATTAAATAGTGACTTAGACGCTGCTGGAGAGAACAGAAGCTTATCTATAGAAAGCGATTTAGGTGCTGAAGTAACTATACAAATAGTTAGTAGTAATAATCAGTTTTATAACTTTACTACAAAAGTTTTTACTTCTACTTTTACTTCAAAGAACAAATTAAACGTAGTTTTATCTACAGGTTTTTTTGAAAGACTAATTAGTTTTCCTGCAGCTTCTTCTGTAAAATACTTTGTTATTATTAGCCCAAAGCCTTATACGGAAACCGTAATTAGCGGTGGAGTATATGTACAAGAAATAGGTTCTATAGCCGATGCTACTATTACTTTTGCTGCTGTGACGGCTTCTTCTGCTAAATATACGTCTGATCCAGCTATAAGTAATATTACGACAACAGCTTCTCCAAGTGCTAATATAAATAAAATAGCTGTTATATCAGGAACGTTTAACAACGCTACTACAGACGCTAATAGTAATGGTTTAATTTTAACAAAGCCAATAATATCACCTAAAGACTTTTTCTTTGAAACTACTGAAAACGTATCTAGTAATCCAGCAGGTGATGCTGTTTCTTCACTGACAGTTATTGTTGCAGACTTAACAGATTTAGCTATAGGCATGACTTTACGTTTTCATAAAGGCACTACAGCACCAACAGCTGGTACAGTTATAAAAGCAATTGACGTTACAAATAAAACATTAACGTTCAATAATGCTGTAGCTTTTGAAGATGGTGAAACAATGACATTTAGAGCTATTGGGTTAGAGTCTGCTTCTAACGCTATTGGCGCTAAAATTAGGTTAGGTAAAAATGTTTTAATTCCAAGCAAAAATTTAGTAACTACAACAGTACGAACTGCAACAAGTAGTTCTACTACTATACCGGTACAAGCAACACAAGGTATAGCCGCAGGAAGAGTAGTTGGTTTTAATGGGTTTAAAGTTGATAACTCTGTTTCTAATAGAGTTCTTTCTGTTACTCCAGATCCTAGCGGCGGTGATAATGATGGCGTGATTACATGTGAGCAAAATCAAACTTTGTCTGTAGGAACAAAACTAACTTTTGTTACTGTTAATCCTAAACATTTCTTAACAACAGCAGTTACAATAAGAGCTGATTTAATTATCACTAAATTTCCATCAGCTAGTAAAACAATAAGTTTAGATATAGATAACTTTATAACTCCAGGTGTAGCGTCATGATAATAAACTTAAACGAAAATATAAACAGTTCTTTGCAGGTAGGTGATACACTTTATTACGTTACGTTAAATGATTTTCCATTATCTAACGATGTAGATCCTATTTTAATTGGCAAAGTAACAAATATAGACGGTAATTCTATAGAAACAGAAGAAACAGCTGCTACTCCTAGTGCTGGTGATTTTTTAATGTTTGTTAAAAATAATAAAGTAAACACATCTGGTTTAAAAGGCTATTATGCTAAAGCAAGATTAGAATTACAAACGGCAAGTGTAGGTAAATTATTCTCCGTATCTGCCGAAGTATCAGAAAGTAGTAAATAACAAGTCAAAAATGTAACTATTAATACATAAATTTAATAATATGGCAATAGTAGGTTTAAAAAAAATAAGTCCGTTGAAAGTTCCAATAGATCCTGTGACAGCAATAAGCTTAGGATCTTCTGTACTAGGAATGTTCGGTGCTGGTAAAGCTAGAAAAGACGCTAGAAGAAGAGACGCTGAAGCAAGAGAAAGATTAGCAGAAGCTAGAGAAGCTTACAACGCTATTGAGTTTACAAATCCATACGAAGGAATAACAAATCCATACGAAGGCATACAAAGTCAGTTCACAGGTATGGAAAACGTATTTGAAGAGCCACAAGTGAATACTCAAGCAGCAGATTTTATACGTGAGCAATCACAACAACAACAAGCAAATATATTACAAAACTTAAGAGGAGTAGCTGGTGGTAGCGGTGTAGCTGGTTTAGCACAACAAGTAGCTAATATTGGCACTGAACAAGCAAGACGAGCTTCTATAGATATTGCTAGACAAGAACAAGCTAGTGAAACAAGACGTAGAGGCGAAGCTAGTAGAATAGACTCACTACAAAGACAAGATGCACAAAGAATAGACATGTTACAACGCCAAGGCACTTATCAAGCAGATATGCTACAAAGAAAAGGTGATTTATTTAGACAACAACAAGAGCAAGACAGAATAGCTAATTTATATGGTTTAGCGGCTGACAGACAAACAGCAACTAGTCAAGCGTTAAACGCAGCTCAATCAGAATTCAGCTCTTCACTAGGTAATTTAGGTAGTGCAATAGCTGGAGGTGTAGCTAGCGGAGCATTTGGAAGTGGAGCAGGGCCAGCGTCAACGCCACCACCAGCGCAAGATTTTATTACTGGCGGCATAAATAATCCTAAATTTAATTATGGAGAAAGCTCGCTGTTTAAGCCTTTAAGCTTAACAAGTTTATAATACAGACTAAATTATGGCAGAAGAAAAAGATTTTATGAAAAGCCAAGACTTTCTTGGAGACTTAACAAAAAACGTAAGCAAGTCTACTGGTAGTGGTTTATTTGAAAAGTTATCAGCAAACGCTAGACAAGAGGCATTACAACCTTTAACTAAGCTATCAAATATAAAAAGCTTTACACAGCCTTTTATTGAACTAAAAAATAAAGCTGAGACTGCACAAAAAGCAGGTCTTGCAGCTTACATAGCTGCTAATCCAGATATTGATGAATCATTATTATACGATGGTACTGGCGATATTGTAAACAGCATCATGCAAGAAAACAATTTAAAATTTAGAGAGATAAACAGACAGTTGTCTTTTATGGATATTCGTAATCCTAAGTATCAAGAGCTTGCTAACGAGCTAAACAAAATAAATACAACTAGCGCGCAGCTAAGAGAAGATAATAAAAAGCTGCTAGGCATTAGAAACTTAATGCGTAAAGATAACAGAGTGCAAGAGTTGACTAAAGGCATGAGCGAGTCAATGCTTGATATGTATACTGAAATTCAAAACGGTGATAAAACTAACTTTGTAAATATTGATGGCAAACTACATTGGAAAGATCCTAAAGATCCTAATAAAGATCCTGTAGCTATATCCAGCTTAGATGCTGCTGGTCCTACTTATACTAATTCTATCGTAATGACAAAGCATGCTGAACTTTACGACCAAGTAATAAACGCACAATTTGTAGACGATGCTGTATTGAACACTAAGATCAATAACTTGTGGAGCATGGATGGTATTAAAGAAGCCGGCTTAAAATCATTTATATTTGATAATCAAGAAGCTGATATTACTATGGGCTTCAATACTAGCGACTGGTTTAATTCTTGGTATGAAGATCAAGGCATTGACGTTAATGATAAAGAAGCAGTAGACGCAGAATACGAGAGAATAAGAAACGGTGGTGTTTTGGTTGATGGATCTTTTACTGAAAAGTCAGGTAAAAAAGGTAATGTTAAAAAACACTTCTCTGCTTGGTATCATAGCAAAATGAAAGAA
>Ga0181387_1000244_pt1 | contig 12720 bp, 12 predicted proteins | sample 10SPOviralmetaG_FD_130119 | JGI IMG/M metagenome (GOLD analysis project Ga0181387, IMG submission 130119) | Marine viral communities from the oligotrophic San Pedro Time Series (SPOT) site, San Pedro Channel, CA, USA - 10 SPOT_SRF_2010-04-27 | ecosystem: Environmental > Aquatic > Marine > Strait...
AGATCTCCAATGGCTCCTCCTATTTTTTTGCTTGTCATCCAAGTAGCTTTTACCATATCTTTAGCAATTGGGTAACCTACTTTAATGGCTTTTGCTAAACTTTTACCTGCAACAGTAGTGCCTTTAACCAATCCTTTCATTAAAGCTTTTACATCTACTTCGTTTAGGTTTTCTTCACCTAACGTGTAATTTCTACGCTTGAGTTCACGGGTAATTCCCTTTACCATTGCTTCGGCCTTAGGGCTACTTACACGGCCAAATATGCCGTAAAAGGCTAAAAGCTGTTCGGTGTCTAAAAGACGTAGTTTTTCTTGATTAAATTCGTTGATTTCCATAGTTCCCATTGAGTTAAATTGTAGTTCTATTTATAATAAAGTCAGCCTCCAAATTCATGGCCAGCGACTCTTTTCATTTGTTTTTTATATTCGTTAAAATCTGGTTTTTTCTTATAAAGCTTAATTGAAATTTCGTTGCGGTCCTTACCTTTAATCCGCCATTTAAATCCTTTTTCTAAATGTTCAGGTTTAGTTGTCTTAACTACACGGCGTTTGAAACCATCTTCCCACGGTTCGCTTTTACCTTCGCCTTCCTCAAGACCTTCTGCATACATGTTATATCCACGAACATCTTCTTGATCTTGCATTTTCTTTATAAACTTTTCTGCGGCTGATTGGTTCTTAAAAGACTTTTTCATCTTTTTGCCATTCCACAATTCGATTGAAGCTATTACTTTCTTCGCTTCTTCAAGATCAGTAGATTCTTTTCTAACCTTCGCCGCCAAGTCTTTATCGGCTCCACCCCAAGTACCTTTACTTTTAGTAATAAACGAATTGACTCGAGCATATGCCCATTGATGAGGTGTTGCTCCTGGGCGATGGCCAGTTTTCCAAGCAGCCATTCCACGATTGAAGACTTGCTTTAAGATACCATAAGCTATACCAGATTTTTCTGCTTTCTTTTTCAATCCAGCAAGTTGCTTTTCGTCTAATTGGCCAGGAGTATCTTTCTTATGATCATCTGCAGCTTTACCTATTTCTACAAACTCACCAAACTTTTTACGATAAGCAATTGTGTGTTTCGAAAGTTTAGTCTTAGATCTTGCATCACCTGGTGCAGGTTTATATGCTTTTGGATCGTCATCATCAAGTTTAGCTTGTTTATTAAACTGTGCTTGTCGTTTAGACTTAGTGGATTTTGAAAGGCCTTTGCCATAAGTCTTATTTAACTTTTCACTAAGAGAACTAATAAAGTATTTATCGCCTTCAGTACATACTACGTAATTCGACTTACGCTCTTTAATGACTATTGATACTTCACCTACATAAGCAGTATCACCTTCGTTAAATACTTCACCGGCAATATACCTTTCCCGTATTTCAGAAACTGTAGGCAATTCAACATGTTCACGGAAATTTTTCTTTTCCTTTAGTCCCATTCTTTTACGAAGAAGATTAAAAAGAGTCATTCCTTTACCATAAGCTTTTGGAATACCAAGCATAAATGATTTGAAGTCTCCATCCAGCGCAGCTTGGCGCATTTTAGATGCACTCATTCCAGATACACCTTCAGCATCAGGATCACGTTCACCAGCAGATATTACATCAATACCATCTTTAAAGTCATAAAACCCGTGACGGCCTTTAGCTCCATTATACGCATTTAATAGTTTTTGAAACTCTTTAATACGATCGGAACCAACGACCATTGTTAATTTAGTAAATCCTTGATCATGCAAAATAGATGCAATGTGTAATGCTGTCTTAGCGTTTTTATCTTCAACAATGTTTCTTCCATGATTAGGAAACATTTTACGCATTACTTTAATCTTTTCTTTATATTCTAAAGGATTCTTTTTTGGATCGCTTGATTGAGAAGCGTAAATACGATAATCATTTCCAATTGCTGCGGCTGCAACTTTCGCTAACAGTTTACCATGACCAATTGTAGGCGGATTGAACCGACCAAAGGTAAAGACTACCTCTTTTTTCTTTTCTTCGCTAAACTGTTTAAATGATTTCATTAATTTAATTTACTATTTTTAACTCGAGGTAATACCTCTTTTATTTAGATCTTGTAATCTTTTATCGATCTTTTTTACTTCCTTCGCCGCTTTGGCCATTACCTTTTTCTTTTTTTCAGGATTTTTTTCTTTAGAAGCAGCCTTTTTAATTGCAGCCTTCTTTGCGCCTAATTCCTTTTCACGAACATCGAACATACACTTTTTCTTGTCTATTCCAGAAAGTCTATCGCACTTTGTCCTAGCCTTTTCAGCTTTACTTTTAATCGCTTTATAAAGAAGATATATTGCGCCGCCTGCCAATGCGCCAGGCAATATGCCACCTGCAATTGCAAGCCCAGCGGCTGCGCCACCTACAGTTGCAGCAGCTGCTCCTCTTTTAGACCTTTGCCCTTTAGCAACTTCTTCAATGTCTTCGTCTTCTTCGTCTTCTTCAAAGATTTTAATATCTTCTTCTGAAAGAGAAGCTATATCTTCAAGAATAGAAGCGTCAGTGCTCTCAATGTGTTTTTCAATCTCGGATTCGCTCAAGTCCAAGAAGGCTTCTAATGCCTTAGCGTCCTCTTCGGTATAAGTATTACCTATTAAGACGTTGTATACTGTTTCGCATAAGTTCATTTGGTTTTTCTTTCTTTTAGTTTTTTAGTTATGGTTTTAACGTTCCCATCCTTTGATAACGTCTTTACTGAAATTGTTCATGGAGAATTCCATGCGATCAACTAATTTAACTGCTCCACTTGTTGCTCGGTCAATGGCGACAAATCCTTCTGAACCTGTTACTTTAAACCCATTGCGAGTACGAACAAATGTATCAATTTCTTTTAGCTTATCTAGTTTATTTATAATGATTAATTTGGCATCAACAATTGCGTTCATAAGTTGAAACATGAGATCAAGGTTTTTCTTATTTTCTTTTGAGAAAAATTTCATTTCATCTTCTTGCTTTTGTAATACAGCAGCCTTGCCTTTTTCGCTTGAACGCTTTTCGTATTCTTTTTTGTACTTATCATTAAACCATTTAATAAGATCCTGCACATGTTTAGTAGTGCTTGCAATACGTTCACCTTTACGAACAAGCGTATTATTAAATGTTTCGATCTTAATTGCAAGATTTGGATTATTCTCAAGTTCACTGAGTGTTGTAGATTTAATCTTTTGAAATATTTTACCTGCTTTTGAAAGTGCTGCAGTTACTTCATCGGTATCAACCTTTGTTAATGTTGCAGTGCCTGAAAGATCTTGCAAATCTGCATCTTGGTACCAAACGCTTGGTTTCTTTTTTAAACCTTTTAAGTTAACACCAAAGGACGCTTTCATAGAAGCAAAGTCTTTACCTTTATATGTTGTATGCCATACAACTCCAAGATTTGCTTTAAGCATTGTCTTAGCGAGGTCAGATTTAGCTGGAACCGCGTACACAATTGTATTCGGTTGAAAGGTGATCATTTTTTCACCATCAATCGATTCGCTATTTAAGTCGCCTTTTGTAAACATTACATCACCCTGAATAACATCTTTAATACCAAGATCCTTTAATTCATTAAATGCTGTAACTAACTTTTCTGCAAGATCACCTGAAGTATCTGCACGGACATCGGCTTCTGACTTATAGACCTTAGGATCTTTATTGAAAATGCCTTTCTTAGCAACAAAGAATTGTCCATCCATAGGATCTATTCCAGCAAAAACTGCAGGTGCACCATCCCACTTTACTGTAACATCGGTAGAGGAATTGCTATTACCAGCAAGCATATCTCTTAATGAACGTAATGCAAAAATCGATTCTCTTGCACCTTTCACACCACCATAGATAACTCTATCTTCGATGTGTGTCATGTGAGTATTCTTACCAGCTTTAGAAGCTTCTGACAAGTAATCACTAAAAGATTTTACATTCTTTGGTTCTTCTATTTCTATTACTAAGTTAGTTGAACCTGCTTTGTAAATTCTGTGGTATTCCATTTTAGAAATATTTAAAACGTCGCCTTCTTCTAATTCATAAGGAATGCTATTATCCATTTGGAACATCCAACCATTTCCTTCGAGCACTGTTATGACACGATCGGCTTTATCACGGTGCCATACTAGTTCATGTGAATCTGTGTTTGATTCAAAAGTACGAGTTTTAAATCGACCATTTGTTTTGTCTGTATAGGGTTTACTCATATTACCAAAAAAACGAACCTCCGCCTTTTAAACCAAGCTGCGCTGCATACCGTGGAAGATTGCAGGACCAATAGCCTGGTTTTGTTTTATCTTTTTTAGCAGCGCAGTTATGACGTGCTGCAAATGATTTTCTTGCCGCAGGGTTATTTATCTTTGCACTAAGGCCTGATGTATCTCCGAATTGGACTTTAATTACGTTGCCCTTTTCATTTTTAACATAGACAAAAAATTTCTTTTTACCACCACGCTTCGGCTCGTTGAGTTCAACTTCTTTACCTTGATATTCCGCTTCAACTAATGGATGATCTAATGGAACTTCTACACCTTCGTACATTGCAAGTTCACCAATGTCTGTAGACAAAAGATATTCATCAAACTCGTTTAAGAATACCGACTCTTTTAAAGTTTTTGCTTCTCTAACAAGTTTGTAGTAATTTTCACTATGAGGACGAAAGATATTTTGCGCTAATGGTATATCGTTTTCCTTATGAAATAATATTGCTTTTTCTATTATGTCCATTATTTTTCTTTTAGAATTATATATGCACTCGAATCTGATGTGGAGCTACCGGCATAATTGATAAGCTGAGTAATAAACTTATTTGCCTTATTACCACCTTTTGCAATAAGATTAATTACGTATAAACCACCAAGTTTACCGTGAATCCATATTGCTGAGTTTTTACCAAGATTAGCAATTTCTTTTTTAACATCATCTTCTGATATTTTTTTATCAACAGTTTGAAGCATTTTTGTGAAATTGGCAATAGCCTTTTTATCACCTTTAGCAATCTGCTGTGCTTCTTTTTTCAGTGCTGAGTTTTTAGGAAGTTGTGTTTTGTAAATTCTTTTTGCAGCATCTGACATAACACCCCAGGATGCACCTCCACCTCGTGCGCCTTTACCCTTAATCTCAACTTTATGAGACCCAAAAGCAGAATTAGCACGAATATCGAGTTGGCCATCTTTGTGTGTAATGTAATTAGCTTTAGTAGTATACCATTCACCGCGCTTAAGAGCTTTAATGTGGCCTGCTGAGTATCTGTAATCTTCTGTTTCAGGTGGACGTTCAACATTCTTCTCAACGCCTTTTGCACCTTTTGCTACCTTTTTTAAAGAAATGCCAACTAAACGTTTTTGAAGATATAGGTCAAGGATATCATCATTCAAATCTTCAACTGTTGTAGTATTAAGTTCGTCGAGTTTAAAATCAGTATCTACAACCCAAATATCACCAGGATTCCACTTATCATCTGGAAGTGGTTTAAAATCATTATTTTTAAACGCTACATTCTTAGCTGAATATACTGCCTTCATGAGATCATCATCGCGATGAAAAGTCATACCCTTTTCAATAATACGATTTTGAATAGCGTATTGCGCAGTAATATACGATGAAACTTTCCAGCTTTCATCAATTCCTAAAATTTCCTTTAAAGAAGTTTTTCCGACACTTACCTTTTTAAATGCTTTAGTAAGAACTTCATCAGTAAAGCTTTCAATCGGCATTGCTTTACCAATATCAAGCATTGCGGCCATCCATACGCATTGTGCTGATTCGCCAATTGCTGTGCTTGCCGTTCCTCCGCCTGCTCCTGCACCTCCTCCAAACTCTGGCGTTTTCAAAAGATCTGATGAAGATATTTCAGTTCCATTTTTTCCAATCAGTTTAAAAGCTTTTCCATCTTTTTCAAATTGCGCAATAGACTCTAATCCTGCTTGAATATCAATAACAAGGAATTCTCCACCTTTAGCTAATGTAAGAGGTTCTTGTTTACGTATCTTATTTGCTAAGATTTCTGTACGAGCTTTTCCGACGTATGGCCCACCAGTTGCTGACTTTTTTAATTCGCCAGGAGCAAGTTTAGTTCCTTCGTTGAGAAACTCTTGAAAAGATTCTAGTTTAAGCATATGTTTCGATCATTCGCGTTAAGTCGCCGTCAGAGATATTTACTCCTGATTTAAGAGAACCAGCCTGCATATTTAAAGCACGGGAAAGTTTACGTAAGTTTGCAGTCTGTTTAGACTTACCTTTTCGAAGTAGGTCAACTGTCTTTTTACGTGTTGCTGAATCTAACTTTAAGTCGCCATCTAATTGTATTTTGTCAACGATGGCTTCCATGAAGTCGTAGATTTCAGCATCTGTCGGATCGATCTCAATCATAAATGCTCGAGTACGTATTGCGCCATCAGGATCAAGCTTATCCATCTTCAAATTCGAGATGAAAATAATCTTACCTGTAAATTCAAAGAAGCGCGGAATCTTCCCATCATCAATAAGTTCTTGTGGATCTTCATATTCGTCGGGCTCAACAACGTTTTTGCCCATTTTATTCCATACGAGTTTCCTTACCTTTTTAGTATCAGTTGCAGCTTTAAACATGTTGCGTGCTTCCTGATCTTTTAACGCATCATCAGAATCGTCAAACAAGACAATATCGTTTTGATACTTAAATAGAAGTGAATAGATACCAGCAGCAGATGCAGTACCTGTGTTTTTAAAGTAACCATTACCATCACTTAAACCAATACTACTTAAGACTTTTTCGACGGTGTGTGTTTTACCAACACCACCTCGGCCTGCAATAAAGAGCGCATTAGATGCACCAGATGCAGTCATCTTAATTAGATTTTCTAAATCTTCAAGTTGCTTTTCAAATGTAAGTCTTTCTTTATCCGCTTCTAGCTCGTCAAGTTGTGAGTTGTGAGAATAGGTTTCTTTTGCAGAACCTCCGCGGATAGTTCCATTTACTGCGCCAATCGCACTAAGTATATTCGACTTCTGCGAAAGAAGTTTAGTGACATCTTTCTTATTACCTTTCCAGACGTACTGTCTTCCAACCTTTTGTATAAGTGCAGGGTTTTGAGATTCTAATTCATCAAAGATTTTTAGACCAACCGATTTCCAGACTTTAAAGACCTTTATCTTCTTAAAACCTGGACTTGCTATTAGCTCAACAACATTATCGTATGCATTTACAGGATCAACTGCTTCTGTAAGAACATTAAAATCTTCGACATCAAGATCTTCTTTTAGTGATATATCTTTCGGATAAGCAGTAAACTTACCAGTTTTTACTTTACCGCTTTTTACCATATCAGCGATTTGAGGAAGAACTTGGACCAGCGATACATCTCTATCAAATGAGATGTGGTATGTAGGTCCAGAAGTTGAACCATTCCACATGTCGATTGAAGTTAGGTTTTGTGAACTCGCTCCACCTACGCTTTTCCAGTTAAATCGAATAGATTCGATCTTTTTGCCTGGTGCATAATAGCGTAAACCGTAACCTGCTCCATTTGAGTTTTTAAATCGTTCTAGCCCTAAGTTTGCAAACATCGACTTATTACCAGTCTTTTTGCGTAAGTATCTTAAGATAATGTTGCCAGCTTTTTCTAGAGAACCAGTGGCGAGTTCTTCGGTGATATAATCTTTAAATTGCATAGTGCCCATAGTGTGTTAGATTTAGTGTGTTTCTTAAATCTATTTATAATAAAACACACTTTAATAATGCGCCCATTTACATTTTTTCCACCGACTTTGTTCGAACCAGCGTATAAATAATCCCCTTTCTCGGCCGTGGGCCTCAATTTCCCAAGGATGGTCATAGTAATTTACCTTTTCCCATTCTACATTAGCACCTTTCCACTTACAAAGTTTAATAGTTCGTGAAAAATCTTTGAGTTCACCACGAGCATATTGCTTTACGTGGACCATCTCATGCGCTACAGTTGAAAGCATTTCTTGCAAAGGTTGCGATGAGTTAACACGTATAGTAAATTCTCTAGGTCTATTACATGATTCATCTTCCCATATACAATCACCAGACAAGCCATCCTTTTCATCGAGCTTATTAATTAAACGTATATCGATAAAAAGCTTATGTTGTAGACGAGGCATAAGGTGTAGGCCAACCCAATGAGCAATGTCACCAGCCATTTCCCTTTTCTTAGATCCAGAACCTACAACACTAATAAACATTATATTTTAAAGGCACTAAAGTCGTTATTTGCTGGAGCTGCAGGTGTAGTGATTTCGTCACTTGACAATGTTTGGGCCGATTCTTCTACGTCATAAAGTCGCATTTTAGATCGATCAATTCCAACAACAAACCTTTTATCCTGCGTAGGATCATTGTAACGATTCTTAAGTTGCTTTACCATTAGTTGATTCATACCTTCAAGTTGTTCTGTAGATATAAGAGCAAGCATTAAGTCAGCCGTTGCAGGCAAACCAAATGATTCTGACGTATCAGTCAATTCAACATCAGTATTACCAAATCCTGTACGAGTAACTTGTGTTGCAGACCAAATGGGTACGTTGTGCTCAACTGCAAGACCACGCAATTCTTCAGCGATTGCTTTAATCAACGAATACGTATTCACTGAACCGCCGAGTCCTTTCATTCGAGAACTACCGCAAATATTCAAATAGTCGATATAAACTACATCTGGCTTAAAATCTTTCTTAAGCTTAAGTTCATCTAATAGCGCTCGGAAATGTCCAACATGAGCTGTTGCGGTTGGATATTCCTTAACGATAAGTTTTCCGCGAGTTTTTTCTTTGAGCTTGTGCACTTTGGAATCAAATAATTCCCGAGGCAACGTCTCAAGTTGATCAATTGGAACGTCAAATAGATTTGCGTCGATTCGTTCAGCAATCCTTTCTTCTGCCATTTCCAAGGTGATATAAAGCACGTTTTGTCCTGCGGATAAATTGGCAGAAGCAAAGTGGCACATTGCCAAAGACTTTCCAACACCTGTACCTGCAAGTATGATATTGAGAGTTTTGTTTGAAACACCGCCTTTGGTAATTGTGTTGAGCATACTAAGATCAAAAGGAATTTTATCTTCCTGAAGATGATAGAAATCGTATCGTTTTTCTGAGTTTTCAAAATAATCGTGGCCAACATTAGTATCAAAAGACACACTTAGTGCCTTAGATAAAATACCAGGGATAGCACCGTCGGTTAAGTTTTGATCCTTTCCATCGATGATGCCAATTGATTTTATGATTGCAAGATATACTGCTCTTTGCTTACACCATTCCTCGGTCGAGTTCAGTAGCCATTCTCGTTCCACTTCCTCATGATTTTTCAGGTCAAGTATGAGATTATGTATTTCATTACGATTGCTTTTATTTATATGATCAGACTTTTGAAACTCAACATCTAGTGCACCTGAGTTTGGAAGTTTGTTATACTTTTGTAAAAAGGCAAGTATGAGTTCATACACAGGCCGATTTTCATTTTCAAAATACTCAGATTTTATATGAGGTAAAGCCTTACGGCAATATTCTTCATCATTAATTAGTGTTTTGAGTATTATAGTCTGTAATTGTGTCATTATCTTCAAGCAATTGAGACAGTATGTCTCCCATAAAATTTTTGAAATCAGTTGATTTTTTAAGTTCTTCTTCGTTTAAGTTATCAGGAACTTCTTCTAATTTAAATTTAAATTCAATTTTAAGTTCGCAGTTGGCCTCATCTTCGTGTAAAGAAACTTTTCCATAAGTATATATTACACCAAGATAAGGACCTTGTACAACCTTTAGTGAATATACTTCACTCGAAGGTTTTTCAACAAACTTAATTGTTTCATCTAAATTAATCATCACCTAATATAGACTTATAGGCAACCTTATAACGTTTTTCGATATGAGATGCAAAGTCAGTGTTTTCGAAAATGTTATCCCAAAACTCTTTCTTTAGAGTGTCTTTCATGCGGACATTGCCAGAGAGTTCACTGCCGTCAACAGGATTTTTTGCCTGATACCAACCATTCTTAGGTTTAATAACGTATCCTGTTTCAAGTGCAACTTCTGTAAGACCTGACCATTTTTCAATACCACCTTCCCAAGAAACTGAGATTGGAATCTTTGATTTTTCTTTTACAAATCGTGACTTTTCTACGTTAACAACAAAGTCGTATCCTACAACTTCGGTGCCAACCTTGTCTTGACGACGGCCGATAATCCATACGTTGTCTGCAGAGTACATTACACCAGTACCGCCTGAAACAATTTGCTTAGGGAATAAACCTTGTTCCAAATAAGTGTGATTGATCGCTAACAATGGTACATCCTTTAGTGTAAGCATTGGTGTGATCATACGGAATAAACCTTTAAGAGCTTTGGCCCGAGTCATGTCTGCAACTGACTTCATATTTTCAGCATCTTCGACTTCTTTTTTTGAAGCAATATTGCCGACTGAGTCAATTATAACAATTACCTTTTCCTTACGTTCAATTTCATTTAACTGATGAACAAGATCAAACTTAAGTTCTTCAATATTAGTAACAGGTGTATGAAGTACACGACTTGTATCTACGTCAAATGCTTCAAAATATGATTGAGGAGAACCAAATTCTGAATCATAAAAGAGCAATACCGCATCCTTATGTTTCTTCAAATAAGCACTTGCCATAAGCAAGGCGAATGAGGTTTTAAAGTGTTTTGATGGTCCTGCTAAAACGGTAAGTCCAGAGGCCAAACCTCCATCGATTGATCCTGAAAGTGCAACGTTTACCATCGGCACTGATGTTGTGGTGAGTTCTTTTTCACCGAATAATTTCGAATCTGCAAGTACTTCAGCACCTGTGGTTCGAGATGATTTCTTTAGTTTTTCTAATAACGACATATTTTTCCTTGATTTAAGATATAATTATACTATAAGTTGCGTTGTTTGTACACCTATTAAATAAATGATTCTAGGGTTTGAGAAGCTTGTTCGTAGGTTGAGGTTTTAGTTTTATTGTCGAATACGGCAAAATCTGCTTCTCGAGTGTCCAATTTGCCGTTAAGCCATTCTTTAATATTAAATGCCATATCTTCTGCAGTTGTGACTGGAACGTTTTGACAAATCATGTTAAGGTTTTTTCTACCACCTTGCAGTTGAAAGTCTTTAGGCATTTTCATAATTTCTAAACACTCACGTACTGTCAAATACCTATCTTCATCGGGGTGTGTAAGCCATGCAGGCATATGTCCAACAAATGCACCAATATAGTCTTTTGGAATTTCAGTTGTCTTCCTCATAATGTTACCACCTGATTCGAGCTTTTTGTGAATTTGTAAACAACGTATAGATTCTTTCTTATATCCTTTATCTGACATCCATTTTGAAACTCTATCGTATTTCACTCCAGCTCTTTCTAAATAGTCGAGTGGATTAATTGTTCTTTCGATTTTTTCGAAAAATTGTTTATGTGTTATTCCACCTTCGAGTTCGTTTAGTACAAATTGATAGAAAGGATTATCAGTAGGTTTTCTATCATTAGTAAGTTGATTCATAGGATCATCATCAGAAACAAAAGCGTTTCTTATGGTATCTTCGATTTTTTCGTGTGGTCGATGATAAAACTGCATATGAGGAACACGGTCACCTTTCCAAAAGAAATAGAATGCTCTATCACGAGTTTGACTCAGTCCATGTAATTTTGATTTTGTTTTATACAACGACATAGTATAGCCATTTAATTGAGCAATACATCTTAGCTTTTCAACAATAGGTGCACCCATTTTAGATGCAAGTCTTGGTGCGTTTTCTCCCCAAAGCACCTTTGGCTTTACGCAACCTAAGATGTACTTTGCAGATTCAATCATCCAATCATTTGCTTTGTTGTCTGTAGAGGATGATGGACTTAACGAAGATAACCCTGCGCAAGGACAGACAGCATTCACTACATCTACTGAGTGATGGTTGTGTCTATCCTTACCATGATCTTCATCGAGAGCGTAATAAGGAACAGCGTTTTGATAGTGATCTAATAACTGAGAATCATTCGCCTTAAACGCGCTATACGATAGCATATAGTCTGGCCTTTTACCAAAGACGTTTTCCATCGCAATTGTTTCACCTCCAATGAGTGGAACTATTGATGCGTAACTATAACTCATCCCAAGAACTCCATTTGTGTATCATTGAAGTACCTATCAATACATTCAATTTGTGAATCTAAAGATTCGATTTTTTCGATTTTCTGCTGTATTACTTCGCCAATGCCTGGGTGTTCTCCAACTCCTACAGGATTTTTTAAGTAAACGTTAAGATCTGCAAGATGTTCATCGCGTTCACCACGCAGTTTAGTTTGTATTGCTTTTATATGTGAGTTCATGTTATGTTGTGGTTATAGTTTAGCCGAGGAATGCTCCTAGATCCACGGGCCTATTAATTGATTTATCTGCTTCTTTTGCTTTATTGTAAAAGTCATTAAACGAAGAATCAGGCGAGTTATGTGAATGATAGTACTCATACGCTTTATGTCTCCATTCATCTCTCATTACGTTATCTTTTCGTAACTGATTAATTAGATTCATATTTTCAGAATGATCTGATCCTACTTCACCAAGCCAGATTGTGCCGCTATCTTTATCAGATGTCATTGCATTGCCTGTTTGTAAATGATAGCAATGGTCACCATAACTTTTTCTAAAAATAGGAATACACCCTGCAGCAACAATTTCTAAGTGTGTAAACTCAATAAAATTTTGAATGTATTCAGGCTGAAGATACGTTAATTGAAAACCGAATCCACAT
>Ga0181387_1000246_pt1 | contig 12703 bp, 24 predicted proteins | sample 10SPOviralmetaG_FD_130119 | JGI IMG/M metagenome (GOLD analysis project Ga0181387, IMG submission 130119) | Marine viral communities from the oligotrophic San Pedro Time Series (SPOT) site, San Pedro Channel, CA, USA - 10 SPOT_SRF_2010-04-27 | ecosystem: Environmental > Aquatic > Marine > Strait...
AGCGGTATATGTCAATGGAACAAACTTTGATAGCTTATATGTTTCTGAAAACGATATTCTTGCGCTCGGCGCACAGAGCGAATATTACAATAGCGGGTATCACCAGGATGGCTACAACTGCATGGTTAACGAAAGCAATTGCGAGGGATTAAGGTGAGCCTGGAAGATACAGAGCTAAAAATAGGAAATACGTCATTTAAGGGGGTTTATATTGCCATCCTTTTGAGTTTAGCGACCACTTTAGGTGGCGGTGTTTGGACTGCTAGCTCACTGTACGGTCGATTGACGGCAGTAGAGGCCGTGAAAATACCAGATATTAAACCGCTGCAAGAAACTATCGCGCTCATGCAGCAACAGCTTACCGATAATGATGTCAGCCAACTTAAAAGTAAACTGTCTGAGCTGGGTGTCAACTTAGATGTAGTATTAGATCGTCAAGGTGAATTACTTGAAATTCAAAAACAAGTATATGACCTAGAAAAAGATGTCGAAGCTATGCGCGCAACCGTGAAAACAGCGGAAATAGTCACTAACGAAGTGCAAGCATTTGATGGTAAAATTAAGGCGATGCTTAGAGAGATAGAAGATCTCTGGGCGGGATTAGACTACGTAAGCAACCCATACGAGTAGAGGTAACATGCGCTATTTTAAAATAGAGGATTTTGACTGCCAGCACACCGGCAGCAATAAAATGTCCTGGGATTTTTTAAACAAATTAGACGACCTGCGGCACGAGTGCGGGATTCCTTTTGTAATTACCAGCGGGTATCGAGATCCATCACACCCTATCGAATCAAGAAAAGCTAGACCTGGCACACACGCCCAGGGAATTGCTGCAGACATAAAAATTAACAGCGCAGCCGAAGCCCATCTAATTATGAAGAAAGCTTTTGAGGCTGGATTTAATGGCATAGGCTTGGCAAAAAACTTTGTCCATGTAGACATCAGAGATGGTGTTGGTAAATCCTGGACATATTAGTGTTTACATTTATGTAACTTGTATACTATAATGTCCCTTCATTCAAAGGGGGACAATATGTCTATAGAAACCGAAGTACAACTCCGATACGAAACCGAATTGCGTCGTCGTCACAGCCTGGCTGAGGCGCGTTTTCGTCGTTATGCTTACCGCGATTTTATCAATCACATTCCTGCAAGAGATGGGATGCCTGATTACTATTACCTAGAATATTCTAAGCACTACTGCTTAGGCGAAATGTCTGCAAACCAAGGGGGAATTTAATATGTGGAACGAAGTTTACGCTGCTCTAAAAGAGCCATTTTCTGTGCGCCAGTTAAGCTGGAGATCAGGTGGCGGTGGACGCCAATTAGCATACATCAATGCGCGAGACCTTATGAAGCGCTTAGACGATGTTGTTGGACCGGAAAACTGGCAAGACAGATACGAAGAGTGTCATGGCCGCCTGGTCTGCTACCTGTCAATACGTGTGGAAGGCGAATGGATTACAAAATCTGATGGCGCTGGCGACACTAACATTGAGGGTGAGAAGGGCGGAATGTCAGATGCCTTTAAGCGAGCCGGTGTTAAGTTTGGTGTAGGTCGATACCTGTACTATCTTAAGGGTGCAACGCCAAGCAACATGCCTAAGTGGGCATTGCCAAGTGAGTAGCTATAAAGCCGAGTCTGGTCATTGGTATGACGTCGATGGCCAGCCAGCTTACACAGTCACAGGCGCTAACGGTAAAGAAAGAAACACTACTTTACGCGACGCCAGGAAACACAACTTGGTTCCATCTGTAACAACCATTCTTGGTGTAGCGGCTAAGCCTGCCCTGGAGAACTGGAAGATAGACCAGGCAATCAAGGCTGCAATGGGATACCACCAGGGGCCAGACGAGTCGGATAACGCTTACCTGTATCGTATTAAGGACCAGGCTAAGCAGTCGTCCAAAGAAGCTGCAGATCGAGGCACTGAGATACACGCAATGATTGAGCGTGGATATCTTGGACTGGACTATACCAGCCAGGCATTTAAGTCTGTCAATTACATCCTGGAAGGATTGCATCCGCATCAAGACTGGTCTGCTGAGGCATCATTCTGCAGCGATCTCGGATATGGCGGAAAGATTGACCTGTACTGCCCTAATGAAATTGTTGTTGACTTTAAGACCAAAGATGACCTGGCAGGAAAAGACCCTGAGAAGCTTGTTTATGACGAGCATGGCATGCAGCTATCTGCTTATGCTATGGGTTTAAAGTTTGATAACCCAACTAGAATATCGGTGTTTGTTGACCGACAAGATCCATCTATTGCTTTGCACTACACATGGGACAAAGAGTCACATGATAAGCACTGCAGGATGTTTAAAAACCTGCTGTCATACTGGCAGCTAACAAAAAACTATGAACCTAAACTGGAGAGACTGATATGAGTAACTACGAGCAAAAAGATAATAGCGGCGCGATGTTTGTTAATGACAAGAAAGAGTCTGATACGCATCCTGATCGCAAGGGCAGCGCTATGATTGACGGCACTGATTACTGGGTATCTGGCTGGATTAACGAAAGTAAGTCTGGTACAAAATACCTAAGCCTTAAGTTTACCGCGAAAGAAGAAGCGCAATCTAAGGGTGTGGCCCAGGCAAAGCAGGCTGTATCTGCACCAGCTGAGTTTGACGAAGACATCCCATTCTAGAAATTAAAAAGGCCCCTCAAGGGGGGCCAAAACCATATAGGTTTAGCAGGTCGGGGGAACCCGCCTATTTAATTTAACACAACACCTGGAATTAACAATGGAATTACATGATTGCGGTAAATGCCTAAAACGCGCTCAGAGCCACTATAACGTCGGTACAGAGGCTTTAGCTGCTGATCTTAATGTATCGCGTCACCAGATCTACAGATGGCGTAATATGGAAAACTGGAAGGTTCATACAATGCAGAAGATTTGTAACAGCATTGGAATAACGTATGAGCAGTTTATAAATTGTAAGTAAAAAAAAGCCCTCCGCGAAGAGGGCTTGAAACACAGTTTATGCTGTGGTGTACTGGAAGTGTGAAAAACAGTAACGGAAAAGATATTAACAGATCTGTTGATATTCGCAAACAAAATTCCGTTAAGCATTTGGGCATGGGGCCGGTGAGATCCTTAGATTAAACACCGGAGCGTGGTTGACCCTCCAGACAGTGCCCGACCGATATTTCAGTAAATAGAGGTCGATAGGTTGGATATCCGATACAAATGCGTCTGAACTGCGGAGTTGAGTAATCCCTCTGATTTATTTTTTTATAGGCTTTTGCCTGTGAAAGGGTAAAAAGTACCTGATATAAAATATGTTTTGACAGTAAGTAAACATAAATGTATAAAGTAAATTCATTCATAAAGACAGGGCGAGACAACGTCGAGCCAAGAGGATATAAACATGAGCCAGAAAGAAAGAATATTGCAGCACTTCAAAAGCGGCAACACCATTACGTCATTAGAAGCTTACAATGAGCTTGGCGTCACCCAACTAGCGACTCGGATATATGAGCTTAAAGCCGAGGGCCATCCAATTTTATCTGATCGAATTAAAGTAACTAATCGCTTTGATGAGCAGTGCATGGTCTCAAAATACTATTTGGCGGAGGTGTAACATGCTTACTGTTGATGGAGCTACCTATGTTGTACCTGCAGACTTTTACGATAAGCTTGTAGAAAACTACGGCCAAGATCTTGTTAGCCAGGAGCTAAACGCTATGGAGATGTGGCTTTTAGCTAACCCAAAAAACCGAAAAACTAAAGGCGGTATGACTCGCTTTATTAATTCCTGGTTAAAGCGTACTAAAGCAACTGGTGGCGTATCACCGTATGCAGCTCAACACCAGGCAGCAGGCTCGAAAAATGACGACAGTATTCGCGGCAGATCTCTTGATTGCTCACTTACAGATATATCCTGGCTAAGCGGTGAAGAGAAACAAATCCAAAAGCAGTTTTATCTTACTACTCGCGGCTTTTATTTTGATGGCGGCATGGAGGTTAAGCGAGCATGAGTATTCTAAAGTTTGAATACAAGGGTAAAAAATACCCTGCTTTGCTGACCAGGCTGCATACCATATCTGAGATATCAAATATCACTGGCATACCAACTGCTGCTTTAAGAAACAGATTGCGTAATACAGACCTGATTACTGACACATTGCTATACCCACACAATTTGCCAAGAAAGGTCCATAAAATAAAGTTTAGTGGCGAGCACGACCAATTTGTTGATGGTCGAGAGTACACAACTACAGAGTACGCAAAGTATGCTGGCATAGATAACTCTACTATGTGGGGCCGAATCCGAGGCAAAAATGATGTTACGCCGCACGACCTTAGAGAGCCTGACGGCAAGTACAGCAAAAAAGGTAATTATGAGTACGCATCAAGCCTGGAAAACAGAGTTGAGCGTGAATCACAAAAATGGCTATCGAGGAAATTAGTATGACCCAGGGGGATTTTGTAAGAGTTGACGGTAAAGCGAATATTGAGCAGCGCCTAGAGTTTATTCGACGCAGGCTGTATGAGTGGGACTACGAAACTCCAGCTGTAATTAGGCTAGAAAAATATGTGTCACATAGCTCAGATAATCAGATGCGCTTAGTGCATGTATGGTTTAGAAAGATGGCGCAGTTTTTCAACAGAAAGCTGGCTGACAAGCTGACAGAAGAAAGTATTAAAGACTTAATGAAGCATAAGTTTTTATCTTCAACAGCAATCGTAGGCAAGACTGAATGCTATAAAGTCAAAAGCTTAAAAGACCTGGATATGGGCGAGATGCAATACTTCATGGATCAGGTGTACAATTATGCGACAGAGTATAGATGCAGGCTGCCAATACCGGAGCATAGTGAATACAAACAATTGAGGGATGTACAGAATGCGTAGCAGACCAGATCCAGATGTTTTAAAAGAATTTGCAAAAACACCCAGGCACTTAGAGATACTAGAGGCTGTCAAACAACATGGCAGCCACACAAAAGCTGCAGAAAGCATAGGCTGTGCCAGGCAGACTGTTGACGGTGTTGTAATGAGGTTAGAACGTAATGCTGCAGCCCAGGGCGTATCGCCGCATAGAGATCTAGTCCACCAGACTGCTGCCGGGTTTCAGGCAAAGCGTGTGTCAACAGCATATAAGGAAGATGGATCTGTGGCCCTGCAGTGGGTTATACAGGAGCCAGAAAAGGTTAGCCTCAAAGAGCGCCTAGACTTGATGATTGAGGGTGTAAAAGAAGATCTAGTTGGATATAAAGACCCTGCCCCGGCACCTGTTCATGTGGACCAGGATTATTTGGCTATGTATATGATTGGCGACCATCACTTTGGCATGCTTGCTGACTCTGAGTCCAAGGTTGATGATGATGACTGGGATATTAAGATAGCCACTGAGATTCTAATTGATGCTACTGACCGACTGGCTAACCGAGTAGGCAATGCCAAAACAGGTGTATTGCTTAACGTAGGCGATTTTTTTCACGCTGATAGTAGTTTTAACACTACAACTAAGGGAACGCCTGTAGACGTAGACACACGCATTGGCAAGACCTTCAAGCTGGCAGGACGGTTGTTTAACATCCTAATCGACAAGATGCTGCAGACCCATGAAAAGGTTGTTGTGGTTAATGTGCGCGGCAACCATGACTATGATATGGCTTGCCACCTGTCGAGCTGCTTAGAGCTGCTGTATAGCAAAGAGCCAAGGGTTGATATTGTTCAAAACTACAGCAAGTTTATATCCTACCAGTGGCACAACAATCTATTCGTGTTTCACCATGGCGACCGCATCAAGCACGAGCAGATTCTACAGACGGTGATTAAAAACCTAGACGATGAATGGGCAGAGTCAAAGAACCGATATTGCCATCTGGGGCATATACACCACCACCAAGCCAGAGAGGTAGCAGGAATGCATTTTGAGCACTGGGGTGCCCTGTGCAGTACCGATCAATGGCACAGCGATTCGGGCTACGGAGCAGAGCGCAGCATGAGCGCAGTCGTATATCACAAAGACAGCGGTGAAGATTCTAGAGTAAAAATAAAGGTAGGAAAATAATGAATTGTTGGTGCTGCGGTACAGATCTAATTTGGAATGCTGACCATGATGTTGAAGATAGCGAAGAGTTTGTTATGGTTACACATTTAAGCTGCCCAAACTGTGATGCATGGGTAGAGTTTTACACTGCTAAGGATAAAGATGATGAGCAAGGTGATTGACTTTCCTAATAACGCTACAAAGATGACTAAGCTATACTGCGAAGAGTGCGAGCACCCACTAGAGTATTGGCTCGGCGATGATGATGCAGCCTACGGAATATGCCCCAGGTGCGATCTGCATAGACCAGACACTTTGACGATAGATTACGGAAGTGGAACTGAGCACTGATGGCTAAGAGAAAAAAGCTGACAATTGCTGGTGAGATAGAAAAAGCTGCAGTTACGATGCAGAAGCTAGTACGGATGAAGGCAGCTGATGATAACGGATATGTTAGCTGCGTGACTTGTGGTCGGGTTGCTCACTATAAGACTATGGACGGTGGTCACTATTTCTCTAGGCGACATACCAGGCTGAAGCTGTTTACCGGCAACTGTCATCCACAGTGCAAAAGATGCAATATGATGATGGGCGACCCAATAATAAACGACGCCTACAGAATGTATATTATCAATACATACGGACAGCGACGCCTGGACGCCATGAAAAAGCTTACACACTTGCCGCCTAAAAAATTCTACAGGCACGAAATCCAGGAGCATCACGAAGAGCTAAAAGCCCAGGTTAGAGAGCACAAAAAAAGACTTGGAGAAAGTTGACAATGTATACATATTTGATACAATAACAGCTCATTCAACGAAACAGAGGTTTTTCAAGATGCCTAAGACAAGATCAACTACGCTTTGCAAGCGCCTAAACGAAGCATTCCCAGGATGCAACGCAGTAACTTACGACCAGTGGACTGGTTCCGACAAGGTAGACCAGGATGGAATTTGGTTTCGTATGGAAGGCGAGTGCGCACCTGATGGCCTGCCACTGTACGACTACTGGTCTATGGATGGTGAGATGTACCACAAAGACCTGGTTGCTATGTTAGATAAGCATGGCTTTTTCTGTGAGCCATACGATGCTGGCACACTAATGGCGCATAGGGTTTAATCATGGAAGCTCATAAGCATTTAATAGATTGGGCCATCACTAATGGCTATGTTGTACAGGTTGAAGTAGAAGAAGAGCTTGAGTATGAGGGTGCTAACTACGATCTTGCAGTAGAAGCATCTGAGGCTGGTGATATCGGCTGTATAACTTTAGGTAAGCGAGGGTACATTCCTGGCAATCAAGGTTACGCTGAGTACAATTTTGAGTATGTTGTACACTTTGCCTATGTACATGAGTACGTACAGCAAGATGATGAGATCATCTATGACTGGATCGACAACAAAGTAAGTCGTGAGTGGCGTAAAGATTATGAAGAGCTGATGGAGATAGAAGCATGATTAGTGATTTAAAAAGATTAACTGCTGCTGGACACCGGCGCACAAAACAGCTTTTGCTGGATGGAGAGGAATGGGTTGGAACACAAGGCAGTTACATTGGCATACTGGAATACTATGTCGCTTTAATGGCCCAGGACGACCAGGAAACATTTGAGCAGCTTTTAGAGGAGTTGAAACATGTACCAGCCAACGACGACAAGTGAGCCAGGTCTCACTGAGGTGTTTGGACTTTTGTTTGTTTGGGCGTTGATTTTGGCCCTAATTTATATCTGCAGCGCTGCTGTTGTTCATGTAAAGCATGAGCAGGAAAAGTGGAAGATCCGTCAAAGGGCAAGACGTATAGCTAAGATAAGGGAGGCTAGAAATGCGTCCAACATTTGAATTTCATTATAACGGCGACTCTGACGACGAGGTGCCCACAACTCTTAGAGTTTGCATACTTAAGCCGCACCTGACCAGGAATGAGCTTGTAGAGGAATTTGAGCACTTTATGAAGGGATGCGGTTATCACTTTATGGACGACGAGTGCATTGCAATAACTTCAAAAGAAAATGTATAATTATTTTCGACTAGGCTCCCTCTTGCCCTTGAAGCAGGCTTGCCGCACCTGTAGTCACAACGCGGCACTAATTCATCACTATGAGGATATGTAATGGCAGCACATCACGGCGGTAAGGGCGACTCGGCCAGACCTATGAGCGTAGACTCCCGCACGTTTAGTAATAACTTTGACGCTATATTTCGCAAAGACAAAACTAAGCCTGGCTCTGATCGCCGGGTAGACCAATCTAAAAAACGAGGTGAAAAGAAATGAGAAGACTATTAATTTTATTGCCGTTTATTGTAGCGGCTAACTATGCTGACGCAGCATGTAGCTATAAGACTGATTCCTGGGGTAACACTAACTACACTTGTAACGGTGCATCAGGAACCCTAAAAACCGATAGCTGGGGTAATACCAGGGACTCACGTACAGGAACAACTTACAAAACTGATTCCTGGGGCACTACAAGAGGATCTGACGGTTCTAGCTGGAAAACTGATAGCTGGGGAACAACTAGGTTTAACGACGGCACAACGTCTAAGACGGATGCCTGGGGTAACACACGATATAGCGATGGCACTGTATGTCGTACAGATTCCTGGGGTACAACTCGCTGTGATTAAAGGTACTGATGACGTTATAACGCTAATAGCTCTAGGCATGGCTATTGCAGCAATCATTTGTGATTTATATTCTTAGGTTTACATGCCAAATAACGCATATTAGATATGCATAACTATCACTACAAGTAATATACGGCGTCTTATACAATGGCGCCGTTTTCAATTCTACTACTTAAAAAGGTGATACTGTGCTACTGCTGGATACTTACATTGTTTTAACTATAACCGGACTAATACTTGTAGGTTGGCAGAGCTTAAGACATTAATGTTTACAGATTGGTTATTTTTTATACAAACTGTTATACAATTGTGTTGCACACATAACCCAGGAGGTTACTATGAGCAAACAATTATGTTTAATAGCACGTATAGAAGAGTGCTTAGAGAATGGTTGGTTTGACCTGGCGGCTCAGGTTGATACATTAACTCAGACGTTAATTGACTATCCACAAATAGGGGCGGAGACAAAGGTGGCACTGTTGCACTGGTGTAGTTTAGTAGATGAAAGGTCTAGCAAGCTTCCAATGCCAGAAGAGCAGGTTGCACTACTCAATCCCTCTATGCAGATATCTAACGAATTTGGCACAGAGATCTAACATGGCAAGACCAACAAATATGACTGAAGAGGTCATAGAGAAGGCTAAGGATTACGTTGATAACTACCACAAGTACGGCCATGCAGTACCGTCGGTGGTTGGTTTATGTAAGGCGATAGACAGAGCAAGATCTACTGTTTACGACTGGGCCTCACAAGAAGACAATGAGTTTTCGGACATATTAGAGGCAATCAACGAAAATCAAGAGCTAGTGACCTTTAATCAGGCGCTGCTGGGGGAGTACAACGCATCAATCGCTAAGCTGCTATTAGGTAAGCATGGCTACACTGATAAGCAAGAAGTCGGTGGTATGGATGGAAAAGCTATAGAGCTTGTATCCAAGATTGAGCGCGTGATTATTGATGGCTAAGACACTGCAGATTGATACGCCAAGGTGGGCGCTTCCCTTGTTGAAGCCTTCACGGTATAAGGGTGCTCACGGTGGTCGAGGTAGCGGCAAGTCACACCTGTTTGCTGAGCTGCTAATTGAAGAGCATGTAAGAGACCCAGAAAGAAACACAGTCTGTGTACGTGAGATACAAAAGTCTCTGGGCCAGTCTGTAAAGAAGCTGCTAGAGATTAAGATAGAGTCTCTGGGGGTGCAAAAGTATTTTGACGTCCAAGATACTGTCATCAAGTCTAAGTTTGGCTCAGGCCGTATAATCTTCCAGGGTATGCAGAACCATACAGCAGACTCAATCAAGTCTCTGGAGGGCTATGACTGTGCCTGGTGCGAAGAAAGCCAGTCAATGAGCCAGCGCAGCCTGGATCTGCTAAGACCTACAATCCGAAAGCCTGGCAGCGAGCTATGGTTTACATGGAACCCTAGTAAAGAGACAGACCCAATTGACCTGCTGCTGCGTGGCGAAAACCCGCCAAATGATGGTGCTGTTGTCGAGGTTAACTACTGTGACAATCCTTGGTTTCCAGAAGTGCTTAAGGCTGAAATGGAGTATGACCAGGGCAGAGACTACGATAAGTACCTGCACGTTTGGATGGGCCAGTACGTTAATAACAGCGATGCTAGAGTATTCAAAAACTGGCGTGTAGAGGACTTTGAGACACCTGGTGAAGCTGTGCCAAGGTTTGGCGCTGACTGGGGATTTAGTAATGACCCTACCGTATTGATCCGCTGCTGGGTAGAAGGTCTGACACTGTACATTGACCATGAAGCTTACATGGTTGGCTGTGAGATAGTTAATACGCCATCCCTGTTTATGACGGTCCCTGACTCTGAGAGATTCCCTATTATTGCCGACTCTGCCAGGCCAGAAACAATTAGCCATATGAGGCAGAACGGATTCCCGAAAATAATGTCTGCAGTTAAAGGTCCTAAGAGCCTGGTCGAAGGAATTGAGTTTTTAAAAAATTACGATATTGTTGTTCATCCCAGGTGCAAACACACCATTGATGAGCTGACAATGTACAGCTACAAGATAGACCCGCTAACAGATCAAGTGCTGCCAGTGCTAGAAGATAAGCACAACCACCTGATAGATGCATTGCGCTACGCATGTGAGGCTATTAGAAGGACAAAAAACAAAAAGCCTAAAGATGTAACGCCATTGCCAACATACAATAGATGGTAGACAATACCTGGAATATGAGGATCGAAAATGGCCATCAGTAAAGAACAGCGATTAGCAAACATTCATTCGGAGTGTATGCGTGAATTTGACAACATCCAAACAGCGCTGCGAGAAGAGCGCCTTCAGTGCGTTCAAGACCGTAGATTTTATTCTATAGCTGGCGCACAGTGGGAAGGTCCACTCGGCGAACAGTTTGAGAATAAGCCTAAATTTGAAGTCAACAAAATCCACCTGTCTGTGATTCGCATTATTAACGAATACAGAAACAATCGAGTTACTGTTGACTACCAGGCAAAGGATGGCGGAGAAGACAAATTAGCTGACGTTTGCGATGGCTTGTACAGAGCTGATGAGATGGACTCTGTTGCTAACGAAGCCTATGACAACGCTTTCGAGGAAGCTGTTGGCGGTGGTTTTGGTGCATGGCGATTAACTGCACAGTATGAGGATGAAGAGGACGACGAGAACGAGAAGCAGCGGATACGTATCGAGCCGATCTATGATGCTGACACTAGCGTATTCTTTGACCTAAATGCAAAGCGCCAGGATAAGTCTGACGCCAGAAGCTGTTACGTCTTATATGCTATGACGCCAGAGCAGTACATGGACGATTACGACGAAGATCCTGCAAGCTGGCCCAAAGATGTGCAAGAGTATGAGTTTGACTGGAACACACCTGACGTAGTTTATGTAGCTGAGGTTTACCGGGTAGAAGAGTACAGAGAAACTGTACGTATTTATGAGCACCTGGACGGCACAGAAGAAAGATTTACTAAAGCTGACTTTGCAGAGCAAGAAGATCTAGAGCTAGAGCTGCAGGCACTTGGTGCAGAAGAAGTGCGCACTAAGCGAGTTAAAAAGAAGCGCGTACATAAGTATATTATGTCTGGCAAAGAGATCCTGGAAGATATGGGATATGTTGCTGGTAAGCATATACCTATTGTTCCTATCTACGGTAAGCGATGGTTTGTAGATAACATTGAGCGATGCATGGGCCATGTACGCCTGGTTAAAGATGCACAGAGACTCAAGAACATGCAGCTATCTAAGCTGGGTGAGATATCTGCGCTAAGCAGCGTAGAGAAGCCTATCTTGACGCCAGAGCAGGTTGCAGGACACCAGGTTATGTGGTCTGAAGATAACCTAAAAGATTACCCATACCTATTGCTAAACCCTATTACCGATCAGAATGGCAATGAGGTTGCACAAGGTCCAATTGGTTACACTAAGCCGCCAGCTGTACCACCAGCGATGGCAGCGCTTCTCCAGGTAACCGAGCAGGATATGTCTGACATAATGGGCAACCAGCAAGCCGGTGATGAAATGTCATCTAATATTTCAGGCAAAGCTGTAGAGCTAATTCAGCAGCGCCTGGATATGCAGACCTTTATCTATATGAGCAACTTTAGTAAGGGAATGAAGCGAGCAGGTGAGATCTGGTTAAGCATGGCAAGAGACCTGTACGTTGAGCCAGGCCGAAACATGAAGATCATTGGTGATGACGATGCACCTGATACTGTGCAGCTAATGAAGCCAGCAATGACCCCAGAGGGCGAGCTAGAGCATGAGAACGACCTTACTGAAGCATCCTTTGATGTTGTTGCAGAGGTTGGCCCATCTAGCACAAGCAAGAAGGCAGCTACTGTACGAGCCATTACTGGCATGATGACCATTACACAAGATCCACAGACACTTTCTGTCCTGGGCGCTATGGCCATGATGAACATGGAAGGCGAAGGCATTGGCGACGTAAAAGCCTATTTCCGCAAGCAGCTAATTAACATGGGTGTTGTTACACCTACAGAGAAAGAATCTGAAGAGATGGCGCTTGAAGCTCAGAACCAGCAAGAAGATCCAAACAGTGTTGCACTACGCGCAA
>Ga0181387_1000247_pt1 | contig 12666 bp, 10 predicted proteins | sample 10SPOviralmetaG_FD_130119 | JGI IMG/M metagenome (GOLD analysis project Ga0181387, IMG submission 130119) | Marine viral communities from the oligotrophic San Pedro Time Series (SPOT) site, San Pedro Channel, CA, USA - 10 SPOT_SRF_2010-04-27 | ecosystem: Environmental > Aquatic > Marine > Strait...
CATAAAATATTTAAGAGATCTTTCAACTTTTTTTGATAATATAATTTTATTAAGATTATTTAGTATTTATTGGTATTTTTGATTTTATTTTTTTCTATGAATTGATAAATGATCCCAAAAATTATTCATCAAGTATTCTTCCCATTTGAAGCACACGTTAAATCTGTAAGTGATATTCCTGTATTCGGAATAAGAACCCATAACACAAAGAACTGGTGTGATAAAAATGAAATTAAATATAAGATGTGGAATTTAGAAGATTGTAAAGAATTAATTAAAAAATATCAATTTGAAGAAATATGGTATGATTTCCCACAATCTGTAATGCGAGTAGATTTTATAAGATACTTAATTCTGTACGATCAAGGAGGTATTTATCTTGATTGTGATGTTGAGCCAATTAGATCCATGGATCAACTCTGGACAAAAAATGCATTCTTTGCTCACTGGTATGGGGATAAGAACAAAACTCCTTACATTGCTGTATGCGGATCAAGTCCTAAAAATGAAATATTTATGGATATCATTAATCATTCAATTGAATCATATATGGAGAAAAAACATATGAAATTTTACAAGACCGCAACTGGAAGATTTGTGTTTCAAGTCACAGGACATTTCTGCGTGAAAAGAGTTTTGAAGAAAAATCCAAATAAAGTTGAATTACTACCAATTGTTTCTGTAATTAATAGACAAAAAGAAATATATGATTTCCCTCCTACTGATGGAGATCTTCCAGCAATTTTCTATGATGAAAATATTTCAAGTTGGTATGAAAAAAAACATATAAAAAAAAATGTTGATATAATTATAAATGAATAAAGAAGGACAAGAATTAGTTGCTGAATTAAATTTAATTATCAATGAATTAACAGACAAAAAAGATTGTATTGCCAGACAGAGAGATAGTGTAATCGATCAGGCAACAACTCTCAAAAATGAAAGAAATGCTTTGATTACTCGCAATAGACAATTACATATCCAATTAAGAGATCTCCAAGAGAAATATGATAAAATAAAAAAACCTGAAAGTTTAGGAGAAGAGATGCAAAGAGAAGAAAATCTTTATGGTCATGTCTTCAATAATTAAATTTGATAGTTGTGCTAAATTAAAATCAATATTATTTTAAAGAAATAAATATGCCGAATATGGTGAATTCAATTATCACGATTGAACTCCCTGACAGGGGCAATATTAGTCAAAGACAGACTAGATGGGAAATATTCAGAGATCTTCGTCATTCTCTAGATACTTGTGCCGATAAACCAGAGGATTGTCATGTATTCAGCATCTTGAGACCTATTCCGATTTTAGAGGAGTGTAATATCGGTTGGAGAGTTAATAACTGGGGAACCAAATGGGAACCAGAAGTCCATCATTATGATTTTGGCAATGATTATAAGTCGGTTAGTATGGCAATCAGCACAGCCTGGTGTCCTCCTATTGATTTACTAAAATATTTAACTGATGAAATGGGTTTTGAGGTCGCTTCCACGTTTGCTTCAGTAGAAAATGAAAATTTTGGATTTTACGAAAACGGAGATCTCAATGGTTATCACATTGATTATTTTGATGAAACTGATTTTGAAGAAATGCATGAAATATTAAACGATCTAGATGAAGTTGCAGGACTTCATCGTATGATTACGATCGGTCTAGGCACTGATGATGAATTTGTTGTGGATGAATTTTATTCTGTTTATGAAAGAATGTATGAAGAATATCAAGAATGGGCGAACAATCAAGGTCACGCAGTGCTAGATCGTAAATCTGAAAATTTGCGATTGAAAAACAAAATCATGGAATGGTTAGAAGATGATCTTCAAAATAATAATATGCAAGAAAATAATTATCTTAAAATTTGTAATGGATTGAAAGATTCTCAATATGAGGAGACTAAACGAGGATTTAATCGCTTGCTAGATCCTAAATTTGCTATGATTAATTATTACAACGGGAAAGCAGAACCTAATCTTCCATTGATTTATGCCTGAACTTTTCCGTACATCCCTGAAAGTAAATTTTCTCCAAATCTTAAATCTGTTTTAATTTGTTTATCAATTTTATAAATTACTCCGCTGTTATCCCCTACCTGTGCAAGAGATCCTTCAGGATCCAATATCTGTGTTTTAATATCCGTAATAGTTTTTTTTCTAGTCACTGTGAATACTGCTCCTCCGCCGTCATAATTCACAAAGTCTTCTGCTGAATTATATTTACCGACAACTGCCATCGTAGACAATGGATTTGCTTGCTGATAATAATTTGCTTGATCAAGAATATCTGAATTTACTAAAAAATATCCTCTTAATACTTTCCTTGGAAGATCACTTGCCTTTACGACTGTGCTCTCTTGCTGAACTGATATTGCTGGTGAAACTATGTGATCTGCTGTTGCTGATGCGAATGAAGCTTGAGTTACGGAAGTATTATAATATTCAACATTTGATCCTACCATCGGTTTTAGTAAAGGAATTGAGAAAACATTCTGAACATATTGCTGACTTTGTAATGAAGTGAGCAGAGCATTGGTTGTTATTGATTGAGTATTACTCGGTAAATTAGAGAATGTAAAATTTTCATTCTTAATATTTGCCCCTGAACCATTAAACTGACCATATCTGAAACCAAGAAGTCCCCAGATACTATCTGTCCAGTTTGTTTCATCAATCCCCATATCAACAATACTAATTCCAGAATGAGCATCATAAGGTAATCCTGCTTGTAATCTGAGTGGTGAATTAATGAATGATTGAACATCATTACCCGCGACTGTCCCACTTAAATTTATCGTAGGATAAGGATGAATGTCTGGAGACCAATTATCATATCGCATTTGTTTATTTATGAAATAAACAGGATCTTGTGCTGTTGATGAAGGTGGGGGACCTAGAATATCACCGGGAACTTGAGGATCTCCTGCGTTGTAGAAATTACCAGATTTTTCTGCTGTATGAAGATTCTTAAATTCAAATCTATTTTCAACCGAGTCAAAATTAAATAATGGATTATCTGCTCCAACATAAACATTCTCAATATATTCTGCTTGAAGAAATGCTTGATGACCGAAATATTGAACAGGATTATATCCAGAATGAAGAAGAAGAGCAGCATTGCCGTAAGCATTAAAATGATAATCATATCCTATTTTTGTGTCCAGAACAATTCCTGCAGGTGCTGGTCCCATATCAAATAAAGATTCTGGAATTCCACCAATTAATTCTGTTGTAAAACTAATGAAATCATTTGCAGTTGTTTTCCTACCAAATCCATATGCTAAATTATCATTACGATCTCCTATTGTCTCGGTTGCTGTTAAATTTGAACTATTATTATTAAAGAAAACAAAAATAGGAGCAGATGTTTTATCAGATCCATTTGCTCCAGAAGTATTAAATGATGTATTATACATATCATCACCTAATGGTTCAGTATCACTTTTGAGACTACCTTGTGATTGATGACCAATATCGATATGAAGAAATCTTCCAACTTCTCTAAATGATGCAGAGATTGAAGCAGAGGTAGTGTTAAATGTTGAATAATCAGTTCTTGGAAATTTAGTATCAACTCCTCCATCTAATAGTTCAGGATAAAGAGTTTGACTATCAAAAAATCTTTTTATTTTTAATAAATTTTCATCGTTCCAAGGCATATTTGTATCAATGATTGCTTTTGCGCGATCACTTTTGAAGATATTTACCACTAATTTTTGTCCGTTAAATGGGAAAGCAGCACGACCAGTTTCAACTAATTCTGGTCGTTTAAAACCAACATAATCATAAGCATTATTGTAAGCAACTGCTTGAGCAGTCTGTAGCGAAGTTCCTGGTGTGACACCGACTGGTATTGAATTCACAAGATTACCATTAAAGAAAGCTTGACATGCTGAAGAATTATATGAAACATAACTCGGTGATCCAAATGCTACATTTATTTTACTTTCTTGAATTATTGTTTTAAATTGCCCCTGACTTTCAATAACATTACGACTATCTTCAGGTTCTGTTAATTGATCTGTTATTTGTGATGCTATGTTTGAAGGAGTATTATATCCTTCATCAATTTTTATATTTACCTTTTTCTTAAATCTAATATAATCGGCAATTGCTGGATCTGGTGCTGTTGCTGCTCCATGAGGTTGAAGACTAAGAGCAAGATCTGCTGCTGAAACAAGCGATCCATTATAAACCATTGATTTTCTCTTGAATAAAGTAAATCTTGAATTATCTTGACGGACTTTACCAGCATTAACCTGAGCACCTGAAGCACTCCTCATTAGATATTGTTGCCGCCAATCATCTCTAATATCATTGTCATCAAGAGTAAATCTTCGTTGGGGATCATAGGCAAAAGTGTTAACTCCTAAAGGAATTCCATCTTCTGTCTCCCAGTAGTCTGACGCGAGTGCAAGTCCTGCTCCCCCTGCCTGATTATAATGAGCAACTGAAGCATTATTTGCGGAAACATTTCCAAAATTTCTCGGCAATGTCATGCAATTTTCTCCATTCGCAGTCTTATAAAATTCAACAACAATTGTTGATTCATTATCTTTCATATCAACTTCTTCATCAATATTTTCAGCATCTTGTTTTACATAACCAGTTGGTGTATATCTTGAAGGTGCTGCTGATGTAAGATTATATCCAATAAAAGAAGCATTTGTGAATTTTGTATAATTAATTGTTTTTTTACCTAAAGATCTCCCTTTCATTTCAATTACCTCACCTCCTGCTCCCCTCTGAGCAATATGTGCTGATTGAATACTTACCTGATCTCCAATATCAAGTGTGATACCTCCTGCAACTCGATTCGTAAAAACAGATGTATCAGTCTGTGCTAAATTACTTGCTGAATATTCTTCGGATGAAAGTCTATTCGCATCAAGAAGTATTGTCTGTGAATAAGGTTCTGCTGACATTATATTTAAACAAAATATAATAAATTATTTTTATTAATTTATCATTAGAAAAGTTATTGAGAAGTAAAAATTTAAAGAAGTCTAGTTGTGACAAATCCTGCTTGAAGGACTGTGATCTTAGCAAGTTCTAACCACGCTCTCTGAGTATAGAGACCACCATCATTATCAAGACCATTGTATTTGTAGTAATATTCAATACCTCGGGTATTGATACGTTCATTGCGATTGAGGCGGTATGCTAACCAATTAAATCTTCCAAGCACACCTTCTTCATCACCACCATCACCAGTATTCTGCTGATATCCCATAAATTCATCAGCAGTGAGTGCTACACCTTCGGCACAAAACTCTTCGCGAGTTACAAATGGAACCATGCCTTCTGCCTGAGCAGTATTGTGGAACTGGCGAGCAGGGTTAGTCACATCAATCGGATATAAGAATTTATCATTGTATTTAATATTCACAGTGAGTGAACCATTTTGATCACCTGCTCCCGGTGCTTCACCAAACTGATAGTGGGCTTCGGGACTAATGGAATGATATTGATTCGTAATACTTTCGTTAAGAGTGCCATCTGCCTGAAGACCCGTAATTACTTTAGTCACAATACGACCAGCACCGCCAAGATTTCTTATTTGTGTGGTTCCGCTAGTGGAAGTAGCGGATACCGAGACCTTGGAGTGTCTGTAATCAAAATGATTAATTGTAATTTCTGGGTTCTGGTTAGCATATGCCGCCATCATTTCCTGAGGATAGTAGATGTAATCAGCAATAAATTTAACTTCATCGGTGTCGATCGCATAGGAAGCAGCAGCAACACCCTTGGCACCGCACGCACGAGCAGATAAGGAAGGTTCAAATGTTAATTCAATTGATACCTGTTCCTGCATCATGTAAAGGGGCAATTGTGTCTGTTTCAGCATGGGGAAGAGATCTGCTAGAGCAATCTGGAATTGAGGATCATTTACAAGATTTATAAAGTCAGGGACACGTAAATCTGGATCTGCTGTAGCATACGAAGTGCTGTATTCTTTACCATTTGAGAGACCATAGGTGAATGCTCTAGTATCATTATCGGGACCTCCCGAAGATGTATTAACATCAGAATATCTGAATTCATGAGCAATACATTTTCCAGATAATACTTGTTCACGTTCTAATTGATGTTCGTTAGATACAAACATCTGCTTGTATGCCGATAAATAATTGTATCCATCTATTTCTTGAAGAGTTTTCGTACCAACTTTGAGAGCAGCACGACTAATTAGACTATGTGCTCCTACAGTCGGGGGCAAGAAACGATCAGATCCATCTAGATCTTTGAGTTGAAGAGTTATTTTTGAATGGGAATGAAGGATCCCCTTGTTTAATAGAGTAAATCTAACGAATGTATCACTACGGACAACTGGATCGGTAATGCTGGTCTCAACATCAGTAGAAGTCGTAGTATCCATAGGAGATACTCTTAGTAAATTAGGGACTTGAGCCGGGACAGGACCACGTTCAACCATAGTTGCCTGAGGTTCAGTGCTTAATCCGCCAGATTGGGAAGGGGGTGTCATATCACTTGTAGCAGTATTCATCTTTATAATGAATAGAATAAAAAAATAAATAATAAAAAAACTAATTAAAAAAAATTTAATCTGAAAGTAGCTAATTGATTACTTGCATTCCTTGTCCGCCAAAGACCAAAGTCTGTTTGTTGTGAACAAAAACGAAGAATGCTTGAGGCGAGTCGGTAGTTAAATCTAGAGACATATTGATACCGAAGTTCACGTTGCGATAATCCACACCTTGATCCGAAATCGTATCAAGAGCAACTCCTACGCCGTAACCACATCCACCAAAGGCGAAATCCTTGTCAAAGCGGGTGCTGTCACTGAGGCGGACATTCTGGGGATTTAGGGAAGATCTATCGTTATCAGCAAATTTCTGGATAGCATTTACGAAATGATGGTAAATTTCAGAATCAGCAACCTTGTTGGCACTATCATCTGCTTGGAGAGTATTAATATTGTAATCTATTGGGAATTTAGTTCCGTTCCTAGTAAAGAATAATTCTGTGATATCGGCACTGCTGCCATCGCTGTTAGTGGGATACAGAGTAGCAAGACCATCATATAGTAAATTATTGATGTGAGCAGCTGGAACAATATTCGCAAAAACACCAAGAACTCTTGAAAGACCAAGTTGAAAATTAATAATACCATTTCCAGAATTAATTGTCTGGTAGTAAGAGTTGATAGAGTTGTATTCATAGGTTCCAGATTGCTGGGATTTGATCTGCTGAAGTGCTTGAGCATCTGGTTCCATTAATTCAGCAACAAGACTGACATCACTGAATTCATAGAAAGATCCCGTGTAACTTGCTGAATCAGCATCAGATGAAGAATGGAAAACATTGCTGTCAGGGGCAAGGTGAATTTCAATAAGAAGTCCTCCAAGTGCTTCGGGCATCAAAGGGATCGGTTCACCACCATTGAGGAGACCACAAGGTAAGTTCATGCAGAAATGGTTCTGGGTAGTAGATGCCGATGGGATATTAACAACAGATTGAGTTTGAGCAGCATAATTCGGTAGAATTAATGCTGATTCTGATAAATGACCAATTCCATCTTCTTTGGAAGTAGTTACGGGGAGATAGGATGCTAAGAAGCGATTGTAGTGCCTAATACTTTCAATAGTCTGACCAGTTTTTTGGGACTTAATAGTCAGAGTATCAATTGTAGAATAAACACCTAATTTTTCACTCATTGCTAGATTGGATACATCAGAGACACTAGAAGATCCGTTAGACAACATACAACGAAATTTACCAGTGAAGCGGACAGAGTTGCCAAGAAGCATACGATCCTGCTCACCGATAATGAATTGGATTACAGGATTACCATTCTTGAAACTAATGGAGCCATTGCTCGTAATATTGCTGGGAACGACCTCAATATTCATATTTGAAACAGACATTATTTATAATATGAATTATTTTAAAAAATTAAAAGTTAAAATTTAAATTATTTATTTTGTATCTTTGAATCGTATCGTCCTTAGACCTGAACCTGAAGACCACCATTCTTGATCTGGAGGCGACGTAGATGACTTACATAATTGTTCCATAATTTCGGTTTAGTCTGCGGGAAAGCAGCAGAAGTATATTCAACTTGAAGTGTGAAGTCTTTGCCCCTAGCATCGTAAACTGCATTCTTGCCTAGAGCCAGTGCCCTTCCTACGAAGAAATTATCTTGGAAACCCATGAAACTCATAGGTTCAATATCTGCCATGGCGAGTGCTTTCTCTGCTTCAATGCTCCAATACTGCGATACACTATCTTTTTTAGCAATCTTAGATGTATCAACCTTACGATTAGGATTGATCTTACCATCATATATGAATTGATATTCTTGAAGACCATCAACAATTCCTACAATAGCAGATCTCTGCGTGCGATTTACAAGATCATCCGGTGCTTCATTAATTAGGTAAGTGGTTGATGCCGATAGTAATTGTTTGGTTGAATAAGTCGTTGCATCCGTAGGGACACAGAGTACCGATGTCGCCCGACTTTCAATTAGGGGCAGACGGATATTCGCAACATTATCTCCTACTAACTGAGAAAATCTGTAATTGGTAAATGATCGATAATCATAATTAATAGTTCCTCCTTCCTTCATCATTGTCATCATACTATTTTCATATCCATCTGGCACAGAAATCTGTTTTACAATCATTTCAACATTGGAGACTACATAAGAAGCAGGATAATCAGTAATACCAGAACTATCAGGATTAGCAGTAACCAGATGATATTGTTTTCCGGGAGCATTTCCGACTGCTCCGCCAGTCCAAGTTTCACCAGTTGTATTGACGATCGATGCGTTCAATGTTATTTTTGTTTTAGTGATACCGAATGCTGCTCCGCTTACTTGTTCAATCCGTTCAATCGTTCCAACACTACCATTTACAGAAGCATTATCACCCGAAACAAATGTTACTTTTTCACCAACAACAAAGGGGAATGTAGCAACAGAAGTCTGGTTGTTATCTTGAGTAAAGAAGAATGTATTAGCAGAAGCATTGGCACTTGCCGATTTAGCAGCAAATGATCCGCTAGTAGCACGAGCATTGTCAGAACCATTAATAGAATGATAAACTGGATTTAGTCTCAGACGGCGATTGCGATTGGTGCTGTCAAGAGATCGGAAGACCCTACGAGAATCTTGAAGTAAAATTTCAATAAAAATACCATCTGTAAGTAAAGCAGGGAATACAGCTTCATTCCTGAATAATCCTGTGTTTAGATGAAGTTCACCTTTAACTTTTTGCAGACCATACGTGCCGTCAGATGCCGAAGTAAAAGAAGCAGTCAAAGTAGGAGATCCTTCAACCTTGGTGAAGTAAGGATTGCTGAAGCAATTGCCCTGAATTGTTTTGGTAGTGCCTAAGGTCCCGCGAGATGCTGGATCATAGGTAGTTGCTCCTTCACCCAGTGCCCGCTTAGATCTTAAACTTTCATTAGTTTCATAATCAAAGCGAAGAGCAGTCAAAATATCATAACCTTCTATTTCCTCTAGTAATGCGGTTTTACGACCAGTGAAGATACGGATCGAGCGAATTAAAGAGTGTAATCCAGTCTGTGCGTCTAACTGAACACGCTGTGCTCCGTTGGCAGCAGTAGTTTCAGGGATGGATAACAGAACATCCATTTTTAATTTTGATTGAGACAAATCAACAAATTTGCTCGTAGGGGGAATGTATAATTCAATACGACCCCCGGCATTGTAATTGAGACCATTTTCGCTGGGAACCGAAACTTCAGTCTGTCCAACTTTAATTTTATCAGAAGATGTAAAAAAACCACTCATTATTTATAATATGAATTGATAAAAAAAAATGAAAAGTTAAATAATTAAAATCTTAATCTGAAAGTAGCATAATCTTAAAATGTTGCTGAACCTTGAATACTTTCCTTTGCTGACATAGGAGCAGAAGCAGCAAGTCCTAATGCCGAAAATGCTGGAGTAACTTTCGTAGCAGTTAATTTAGGTTTATCGGGTCCCGCAGCATCTTTAGATTTTTTATCAATATCTGCCTTAATATCAGAATAAGCATCCATGAGACCACCAATTGCTGAAGTCACACCACCAACTACTTCCAGAGGAGGAAAGACTGTTCCTGCTAAATCAGCAACTGATCCTATTTCTTGTAATTTATCACCAGTTGATTCACCACTGAAAAAATTCTTACCATCTTTTAAATTTTCAAAACCTTTACCAACTGAAACAAGACCACCAAAATCACCAACTGCTTTTCCTCCTATTTCAGATACTGCTGAAAGACCTGCTTCACCCAACGCTTTTCCGCCAACAAGTTTGAGACCTTTTTTGATAATTGCAGATCCAATTCCAGAACTCTCAATTTCATCACCAGCAGCACCCTTAGCATCTCCTACTAGTTCACCTGCTTTCTCTAGATCACCAGTAGCAGTATCAGTTGTGATAATACCATCTTCATCAACTTCTGTATTTTCAAATCCTTTGGTCGGATCGGGAAGAGGTTTGCCATCTACGATTTTTTTTGCCGTATTTCCAATTGTATTTAGACGATCTCTTGTAGCATCACCGACATAACCAGCAAATCCTTTGTTTTTAATTCCAGATCCAAGTTCACCTAATCCAACAAGACCACTTACAGCTTGTTTCCCATCAAATACTCCCGCTTTTGCTTCATCTTCTTTTTGTTTCATATCATCAGTAGCGAGTGTATTTTTTTCTCCTTTAACTGCGTTATCATATTTATCTTGAAGTTTTTGATTGGCAACAAGGACACCATCATTGAAATTTTTAGTTCTTGAATTAAATGCTTGCCCCTGTGAAAGAGCACTAGAGTATCCATACATATCCATCGTTTATAATTAATAATTTATTTTTATTTTACTCGGGGATATTATTTTTTATTTGTTTATCTTGAAATAATAAATTAGATCCTTCTGCAAGTTGTTCTTCAAAATTTCTGAATGCTCTTGCAGGATTACTCTGTAAATCTAAATATAAGAAATCATATCGTTGTTCTGTTGCTTTGTGATAAATTTTTCTGAATTTATCATCACCACCAAACATCCCCGAAAATTCTTGGGAGATCTTGTCAAGTTCCGACATATTTTGAAGATTTCCACAAATGAATGCATTGGTATTGTTTCTTATTGTTGGTCCTACTGCTTTGAAACTCTGTACCGAAACTGCTAGAAGACCAACTCCATAATGACGAGATCTTGTAACTAAATGATTCAGGTATGAGTTCCTTTTTACTGATCCAAGAATATCATCAAAAATCATTCCAATAAATGGTCTATCATCATCATTAAATTGTTTTTGTTGATCTATGATTCCTGCTAAAACCATATCATCATATCCAGTATAACAATCACAAGCTTCACGAAGAAATCTACTTGTGACATCCTGATCGATAGTATTACTCATAATTGTAATATTATCCATTGCTCCTTTATAAAATTCATCTCGTAAGATAAGGTTTGATAAAATGGTGCTCTTTCCCGATTTCGTTGGCATGACAAGACACATAATACACGGCAACTCTGGTAGATTTGGATGAGTAATCTTTCTAGGTTTTTCTTTTGGAGGATCTTTCACTGGAAATATTCTAGGGACTGGTTTATCCATTATTTATATTAACTTTGATTTTAATTTTACAGATTAAAAATATTGCCGCCAAGGATCTGGTGCTGCCTGAGGTTTGATTGCTTGTTCAAGAGTTCTTCGCATTTGATTTTGTCTTGCTGCTGCTAGTTCTTCTTTTTTCTTTTCTTCTTTTTTTTGTTTTCTTATTGTTTCATAAGAAGATATTGCTGAAAACATTGCTGCTTCCATATCTTGTTTGGTGAATGTTTGACCTACCACATGCTGCTGATGCGAGGGTTGTTCCCTTGGAGTTGCCACCCCCTGAGGGTGAGTGGGTGCTGCTTCTTCTTCTTTTTTTTTCTTTGCTAACAATTTCTCTGCTGCTTTATTAATTCTTTGTTCTTCTTTTTCTTCTTCTTTACGTTTCTTTTCTAATTCTCTTTCAATTTTTTTCTGTGCTCTTTTTTCTAAGGAGATCTTTCTGATTTTATCTAAATGTTGTTTTTGTTTTTCAGACATTGGAGCTTTCCGAGTATATTTTCTTTTACCAGTTTTCTGTTCAAATTCTGCAGGAGGAGCAGGGGCAGTTTGTTCTGCTTCTTCTCCTACTTCGTTTGCAATTGGTTCTACTCTTGGTGGTGGTGGTTCACCGAATACTTCACCTTCCTCTGGAATAATTCTTTCATCAACTTGAATTATTTCATCATCACTTTCAGGTAAATTATCTAGAAGATCTTCTTGAATTTTATTAATTATTTGTTTATCATTAGGGATTTCTGGTAGAATATTGTCTTGCGGTGGTGGTTCCTCTGGTTTATCCATTTCAATAACAGGTAATATCTTGTCCATTTATAATATCATAAATAAAATAAATTTACAAAAAAAGATACAAAAGATACAAATAAGATACTTAATGATAATGATCTATCTTAACTATCATTCAGATTAATCGTTAGTTATTTTTAGATCTTACTATAAAGACAACTTCAGTTGATCCAGTTAAATCATCAACAAATGTTTCATCCTTTCTGACTATCTGAACATCAATATCAGTAAGTCTAATTGGTGCGGCATTCTTCAGATCTATAAATGTTTTATCTCCATTCTGGAAA
>Ga0181387_1000249_pt1 | contig 12620 bp, 13 predicted proteins | sample 10SPOviralmetaG_FD_130119 | JGI IMG/M metagenome (GOLD analysis project Ga0181387, IMG submission 130119) | Marine viral communities from the oligotrophic San Pedro Time Series (SPOT) site, San Pedro Channel, CA, USA - 10 SPOT_SRF_2010-04-27 | ecosystem: Environmental > Aquatic > Marine > Strait...
TAGCTTTTTCACTTGGAGCTAATCCTGTAGGATGTATCTGTTGGTACTTAACAGCAAACTCACCCTCAGTATAACGAACACGAAGGTTAGCATCTGCACCATCACGTAGCTGTGTGTAAACTGCTTGTAGTGTGTATCTTTCTTTAGCATTAAGACGTTGCATAGCCTTAGTGTAAGGTTCTATAATTTCTTTAACAGCTGCTCTACCTGATTCACCCATCTGTGCATAACGAGTTAGACGGTCAACATCTCTTGCAGCTGAAGATGCCATCACTGAGTTGTTCATAAACTTACCCACTGTGTCACGTACTATACCAGCTTCTAAGCCTAGACTTTCATCAAATGACTTTTGTAAACCTACAAGATTAATACGTTCAGATACTTCTATGATGTAACCTTTTGACAAATCATTTACATCAACAGGTGCTACACGAGCAGTCTCAATCTTTTCAGAAATATCTTCAGCTAACTTTTGTACACTCTTTGGTGCTGACCCATCAGCTAATGCTTTGTATGGTGAACCGTCAACAGCTTTACCAAACTTAACAGTTGCTACAAAGTTTCCTAAGCCTTCGTCAAGAACCTTAAAGTCAAATACTGGGTTGGTAACTTTCTTACGGTAGTTCTCTGCAATCTTAGCCCCTGCTAACTTAACAGCTTCTGGGTCTGCTACCCTACCGAATGTACCCTTCTGATACAAATCGTCAATACCCTTGATGATTTCACTCTCTGCAAACTTACTTGTAAAGTCAGCAGCTGATGGACGTACTGGCTGTGGTGCTAGATCTAAACTGCTTGGACCTACGTTACCTAATACCTCAGCATCAGGTGTAGTAGCTAAGACCTTTTCAGCTGACTCAGAAGCCGCCTTGGGACCTCTTATAGCACCTACCCTACCAATAACAGTAGAGGAGTTCATAGCTGTCTTAACGGTAGCCTTAACGCCTATACCTGCAAGCTGTCCTACAGCTACCAAGTCTAGTGCTGACAATGCCATTGCAACATTTTTGTTGGGGTCAAAACCTGCACCTGCTACTTCACCACCTAAAGCTTCAAGTGCTCCTATAGTGTTACCTCTAAAGAAACCTTCTTCAGCTACTTCATCAGCAAAAGCCTCAAACCAAACCTTGAACTCTTGTGCTGTCTTAGTGCTTGCAGCTGTTAGTATCTCACGGCTTTGCTTTTCTGTCTTAGCTGTGATAGCTTCGATAGTACCAACAGGTGATATATCCCTAAGAAATCTGTCAACAGTATCAAGGGTACGTGCAAACGGAGTCTTACTTGTGTACAGTTCAAACTTACGATCACTTAGTATTTCATTAGCAATCTGGTAGTTTGTAGCTACACGAGCATCTAATGCAGAGTAGTCGTAATTATTGACAGCTAGTGCTTGCTCAGAGATAAACTCAGGGTTACTGTTGAACTCCTCATTCTTCTGGCCAATATCTGTAGCTTCGATGCTTAACTGCTCAACAGTCTTGCCTTCTGCATAACCTTTTTGAAATACTTGGTAGTACGGATCAGTTTCAGCTTGGCGTACTTTAGCTTTAGCTTCCTCAGTACCTAACTCTTCCCCTGTTACAGCTACAATATCCTCTGTTCTGTCAGTTTGTTTTTCAACTAAACCGAACTGTTCGTCTAATGATTTAAAATTAATATTGTATCCTAGTGGAAGAGTGTTAGTCATTATCAAATACCTTTAAGTAATTGTTCTTGAGTAGGGCCAGATGGTTGAGCACCAAAGCCCACTGAGAATAAAGATCCACCCAAACCAGCTACAGCACCTGCTGTTTGTGCTCTACTCTGCTGCATACTAATCTCTTGAGATAACCCTGACATTTGTCCTGCAAACCCAAGACTACCACCTAGCTGTGATGACAGAGAAGCCTGTCCACCAGCTAAACCTGAGCCGCCTGTAACACCCATAGCTCCAGCCTGTACTTGTGCTTGTGCTCTACGCAGCTGTGCCTCACGTACAGCCTGACGTTGGCTACGACGAGACTGTAGCTGTTGCTGTTGTCTCTGTGCCGTAGCTTGTCTTTTCTGAGCACTCATTTGACTCACAGTACCAACTGCGGTAAATATTGCACCTATAACTGCTGCTTGTCCCATGTCTTACTCCTTAAATTGATAAACAAAGTATTCTTTGTCTTTTCCTACATACTTAAAATCTAACATACGTAGAAGTTTATTCATTTTACTTTCAGGTTCTACAGCTGCAAATACAGCTTTGTAACCTACAGTCTTCCAGAACATCCACCAGTTATCTAATAATGTTTTCATTTCTAGGAAGACTTCTTTTGTCATCTTATCTATAGTGGGTAGGTGTACTATAATAAACTCTTCGTTGTACTCTAACCTTATACTAAAACATGAACCTCTTATTCCCTCTAAACTTTTAGAAACGAGTATTGACTGCATTAAGTATTCCAAAGCCTAACAGTACGAAATCTTTACCTTGTTCACTCTCGAATCTAAGGCGCATACTGCGACCATGACCTCTCATTTTTAGCCGTGTGGTTACGACTTTTTCAGGATAGTCCCATGTGCCTAAGCTGGACTCGTTAACAACAGGAGTATACTTTAGTCTGTATGCCTGTTGTGGTGATGATGACGTGTTAGTACGGAAGTCCCAATACGATGACACCAATAGTGATGACTCACGAACTGGTGTGTAACCTAGTACGTCACTACCTGAGAACCCTGTCTCTGTGGGACGTAAGTAAACTTGTACATATGGTGCATTCTTCTTCAGTATAAGGTCACCCATGAAGTCATAACCAGCTTCAGCATATGAACTGTAGTTAGTATTACCCCAATCTAAGAAGTTAGTACCAGAGAACAATCCCATTGTCAACTTACTTGTATCACCGTCGAATACCATAAGTACTATATTAGCATCAGCTTGAGCTAACTCAGTTAGTGAAGAAACTACAACATCGTCATTACCAGAAGTAATTACATCGTCACCATCTAATGTTATAACATCATTGTCTATAAACTTAGATCCGAAGCCAGGGTAGTACTCAGCTCCTAAGATATAATCAGTGTTGATTTCACTATCAGCTACAGTCCAAGGGTAGAATGCTTGTATCGTAGTATCAAGTGTTAATACTTTATTCTTCTTGTTAGATACTGCCTCACCGTTGTTAGGGTAGAACCAATGTATTCTTTTGTTTGTCTCATCGTATACTGCTGTACATTGCTGACGAGCATTACCGTCTATATCTTCAAAGAATGACTGTATAGTACCAATGCTAAGGTTCTGTTCCTGAGCACGTCCTGATACTTGGTCAAAGGCTAGTGTGTGTATACCGTGCTTAGACCACCAGATAGGTACTCCTTCAACACTGACAAAAGACTGTGGGTTATTAATACCAATCTGTGAAACTTGTGATATAGAATACTCTGTTGCTTTAAATACACCGTCAACACCCATGATTTGCCATACGCCATTCTCAGCAAATACAAAGATTGAACTTCCAAATACATGTAGCTTTAGTATATTAGATGCTTCAGGTATGGATATGACACCACCATCAGTATCAAGTAAATCACTTATTTCTTCTGAGGTTGGATCGTTCTGTTGATAACACCTAGCAGCTTCTGTTATGTTATCTAGGTACTTACTGAATAGTATCTTACCAGCATTCTTTGAACTTGTCAAGCCAGCATAGAAGACTCTACCTGAGAAAGAAGCTACAGCTTTAAACCTACTGTTTTCATTCTCAGTTGTAATCCCTGCAATACCTGATGCAACACTACGGTTCTTAGAAAAGAAATCAAGGATGAAGCTACCATTGCCTGTAAGTGTAGAACCTGTGAATACTTTTTCCCACTCTGATTCACTAAAGTTACCTGATGTATCTTTACCTGAGTACCAAGGATGTGTGAGGGGTGGGTACTTGTCACTGTTAGCTGATTCGTAGGTTGCTAAAGCAGCTGATCCTTTTTTACCTGACCAACCAGAGTTAGCAGTATCATACTGACGATTAGTGTCAGGGTTTTTCTTACTTGAAGTATAGGTTGTTGTGTCACCTAACCACTCAAAGTCTCTTACACGAGGAGAGATTTGTGTTGTAGATATTGTGTTAGCATTAGAATCGTACTCAACGTAAAACGGTTCGATAGCTTCAGAAGTAACAACAAGACTACCGTTAACTGTGTCCATTTGAACCTTAGCTAAACCTGGTCCTACACTACCTGAGAAATTGTACGTTGTGAGATCAATACTAAAGCTTTCCTCATTACCTGAGTATGGTTCTGATGTTGTATTATAAAAACGTAGTGTTACACCATTTTGTACAACAAGAAAGTCTAAGCCAGCTACACCAGCTGCGTTCTTCCATCTGCCAGTTGTAAATACAAATGTATTGTCTATTGTAAATGTAGAGTTAACATTACTTGTTTCTAACTCAACAGCTAACCTACGTCGGCGTGTACCATCTCTTTCAAGAAGACAGTTAGATTCATCAATGGATGCGTCTTCAGGAAATGTTAGTTCACCAGCTTCCGTTATCAGACCCTTGATGAACGTGTTCACTACCTTTTGACTTAATCTCTGCGCCATCTTGTTTTTTCCGTTCTTGTCTAGCTTTACTGAAATTGTCTCTTCGGACTGTGGGAGTTTCTTTCCTGTTTCTTACATACTTTTCTACAGCTTGTTTAGCTTTTAGAATATTTGTGTAATTACCACTAAGTTCAGCAGGTGGGCTTCCTTTGGTAAACTTAATCTCAAAGAATACAAACCCATTGTTTGATTTCTGTATTATAATGTCAGTATTAAGTTTGTCAGTTTTGCAAACACACTTTTGGTTAGGTGTGTCTTCTATAAATTCAATCATTAATTTCTTCCGTAGTATGGACGTTTGTTTTCTCGTTTAGTTTTATACATATCGTTTTGTACAAACGACTTTAATCTACGTGCTGACTGTTCAATCTTAGGATCAGACCCTGACTTAAACAATGAGAAACAAGTAGACTTAGCTTCTGCTAACATGTAAGGAAGCATTGTGTCATCTAGGTCAGGTTGAAAACTATCTTCTATAGTAAATGTTGGGTACACATAACCAAATGCTCTTGACTTAATGTTCTGTAATGTTGAGTCAACGTCAGCATCATATGAGTCCATGACAATATGCTCGTCATCAAAACTTGTGTAGTATGATGGGCTTGTAGAGTTACCTATGAATAGTGTAGTCCCACCTGCAACATCTGCCACTGTAATACTATTAGAGCTATCTTGGTTCATACGATCTATAAAGACCATAGGCTCAACAAATGTAATCTCTCTGTATGTAGTACCTGTTGTTGCTACGTTATAGTCAACTCGACTAAGCTGACGAGTATTAGTTGGGTACTTGAAGTGTGTAGGTTTATCACTGTCAGATAAAGACGTTAGTTTAATTAACTGTCTGTGCTCAGGTATATCCCTTGCTGCAATCAGGTTAAAGAATGTGTCCTGTATGACAGATGCTACCTGTTCAGCTTCAACGGAGTCACTAATAGAGTTGACAGCTTCTGAGTCCATGTCACTAAGTATTGACTGAACCATTTCTAAGAGGGTACGTTTCATTATGATCTATCCAATACTACTACAAAACGAAGGGTTGCTGAGTTAGTTGAAGCACCGTCTGATGCTATAGTAATAAAACTATCTGCTGTCACCGTGTTATTAGAAGAAGGGGTAAGTGTATTTACATCACCTGCAGCTGATCCTGAGTGAGCTACTATAATAGTACCCATGCTTGCAGCTGCGGAATTCTTAACTGTGAGTGTAGCATTTCCACTACTAATTGCAGCTTCAAGAACTGTAACAACTTTACTGATAGTACCAGCAAAAGGAATAGGTAGATAAACTGTACTTGCAGCAGAAATATTGTCAATGTAACCTGTTAGAGTTTCTCCAACTAGTGTTTCTTTAGCTGTCCATGTTCCAGATCCTGAGCCATTAGCTACGTAGACTTTACCAACAGAGGCTGAGGCTACACCTTTAGGTTCATGTATGAGAGGATCAGTTAAAGATGAGTGGTTTACGTTAGCCATTTGAATTTCCTTGTTATGCCAAGAGAGGTAAGGGGAGCACCAGGCCCCCCAAACTTTGTTTTATTTATACGTCTGGGTTTGTCGCAACACGGACAATACCTTCAGGACGGTACAACTTAACACCGTAACGAGATGATGTTACATACTCGTGACGTTGGAAGTCTTTGTTGTACTCATAATCCACCTCTGGCATCTGACGCCATGCACCCACGAATGGGTTAGCAACAGGTGCAGCAGAGAAGAACATGTTGACTTTACCATTGTTACTAGAGAAGTCATTAGCAGTTGTGCCATCACGTTCTAGTAAAGCAGAGTCAGTGTTGTCTGGAAGGTAGTTAGATGTGTATACATCGAAGCCGTAAACGTTAGCTACGAAACGCATACCAGTTGCAACACCTTGTGACACTACACCTTCGAACTTAGGGTTGTTAGAAACATTAACTAAGTTTGACAGTGTATTGATTGTGAACTCAACTGACGGATCAACAATAGCAACCATTGCTTGATCTGGAACATTTGACTTCTTCAATGCGTAACGTGCATATGCAAAGTCTTCTAGTTCCATCTTACCTGAGTTACCACCAGCAATACGATGTGCAATACCGTTGATAGCTTCAGCAGAGTTAGCAGATACACCAGATTCAGGAGCTGCAAAAGTTGTAGCTTCAAAATGCTCAAGTATAGCACGTTCTTGCTCAGGCACAAAACGAGACATTAGTTCGTTTGCGTAGAAGAAGTCCTGTTCAGCTTTCTTAGTGATATAAGTAGCTGAAGTAAGATACTTGTCTACAGTAAACGTGAAGTCTGCTGTTGCAAGTGGATCATACGTAACTTGTGTATCTTCAGTGTAGTTGTTAGTTGTAATCTCACCTATTTGTGGGATATGAAAAGTATCTCCGTCTGGGAAACCTTCAAGCATACGGACGTACCGTTGTGCCATCATTTCATCACGAAGAAGTTCTTTTAATTCTTGACTCCATACGTCGGAACGAGTCAAGTAGTTAGTGGCAGAAGTCATACCAGCCATTTTATTTACTCCAAATTAAAACTACAATCCAAATTTAGTACCCAAACGCATTTTGTCATCCATTAATTGGCGTTGGATCTTGGGTGTGTAGTAAAGGTTTTTGTTTTCTCGACGAAGATTTTGGTAGTAAGACCAATCACGTTCATTCGAGGCTTGCATGTTGACACCTTCTGTACGAACCGAACCTTCAACCATAGGCTTAAAGTCTTTTTTAGGTTCACCAATAAGGTTAAAGAAAGCTGTGGGTGACTCTGCAGCAATTTCTTGCATACGTTCTATAGTTAACCCTAGCTCCTTAGCTTTATCTTGGATCTTAGTCGAGGCATCAGTGCCGTAACTTTTTTCCATTTCCTCATTAACAAGATTAAGGTTTTGCTTTACAACAGAATCTTTATCTCGTTCAGTTAGTGTACGTTCAACAAGGCTCTTCAGGTCTTCCTCACTCAGACTAGGGTTGGTGTTCCCTTCTGACGTGCCACCAGTATTATTGTTTGGCGTTGCATTCTTCGCATTGATGGGGTCTGCGGCCTTATTTTGCAACTGTTCCAAGAGATCTTTGGCGTAATCCTGTTTACTTAAATCTTCCCTCATATTAGTGAGTTGTCCTTCAAGTTCTTTAATATAGCTATCAGCTTCTATTTTGCCTTTAGCTAATACTTCAGGGTCTTTCCAATTATCTCCCTTCGCCTCTACGAGTTTCTGTACAAAAGAATCCTGTGGTTGGGTACTCTCAGTAGCTTGAAGCTCAGGTTGAGTAGTGTCATTGGTTTGTCCACTCTCAGAAAACACATCCATGTTTTATTCCTTATTAATTGTTATGAGTTTAAGCAGATCATCAAGTACTTGGTTGTACTCGTTGACTGCCACTTGACGTAGTTCCCAATTGGGTACTTCGTAATCACGAACAGATTGTTTCTTTTTAAAATCATGTTCGAGAATTTCTTTTAGATCATCGAAAGCATTTCTGTAACCTAGTACTTCAGCTTTACGTTTCTCTTTCTCTTGTCCCTTAAGACCTTTTAGCCAGATAGATTTCATTTCTTCTTTTTCATCGGCTTTGCTTTAGGTCTTTCTTTAGGCTTAGGTTTTTTTGTTGTGTTGTTATACGGTTTAACTTTACCTGCTTTGTATGGCATATCTATATTCCCATTTCTTGAGCTAACATTAATTGTTCTTGGTTAATAGCTTCAGCTTCTTGCATCTGCTGTTGTGTTTCAAGTTGCTCAGATACTTGAATGTTTTCTGAGAACAACTCTGGCTCACCCAATTCTTCTGACAAGATTCGAGCAAACTCTTTACCTGATAAGTGAGCAGATACTGTAGGGTCTGACAACTTGATCTGATATAACTGGGTAAGGTTCTGAATACGTCTTGCACGTTCTGCAAAATGTCTAGCACCTACAGGAACAATCTTACCTTTAGCTGTAATGTCATCTTTTGTAATAGTTTGAAACAGAACAGCACCTGTTGCATCATCCAATACTCTTATTGTGTCAGACATATTCATATGACGACGAGATGTTTCTAGCATAGCGTTTAGTATTGGCTCAAGGAACACACGTTCGAAGTGTGCAGTCTTGTGTTCAAAGATACGAGATGCTGAGTTCTGTAATGACTGTACCTCAAAGGCTGTCTTCTCACCTGGTGTACGGATACCCATAGCTTGACGAGGAGCACCTGCCATCTCTTCCATCTTGTCTTCCAATAGTCTGATCTGTAGGTCAGCCTGTAATGCTGTAGCATCAGGAGCCATGTAGCCTACATCACCCTCTTCCCCTAGGTACACACGACCACCAGGTTCAAAGTCAAAGTCTTCTACATCACCACGGATCTTTAGCATAGGATAAGCTATCTGGTCAAACACATCTGACTTCAAGTTCTCTAAGTGGTCAATACGGTACTGCATACCAACCAAGTTATCCAATGGTCCCATAGCATATAAGTTGTCAGGGCGAGGTCTCCATCCAGCTTGGAAGATAGGGGAGCTACCTAACCAGCTAGGGTCTTCTTCGTTAGCCATAACATATGCACGATCAACGACTGTTATGACACGATTCTTTAGTAGAACACCATTCTCAGTATCGTAGTAGTCGCCATAGAAGGTTAGAACTTCCACGTAGTCCGACTCATAGTACTGCTGAATGGATGTAAAGCCGTCAGCTATGTAACCGTCAGCTTTATCGTATGTGGCGTCAGAACCCCTTACAGCAGCTCTGGCACCCATCATTTTAGAGAAGACACCTTCCATGTATGACTTTGACGGATCACTGTCTATCATACTTCGGATCTCTCCAAGAGTCTTTATAGACTTGAGGATCTTAGGTGACTTCTCAAAGCTGGGTGCTGTAGGGTTAAAGCAAAGATCGTATGGTGAAACACGTACAACCTTTGGGCCTACATAGTTTACAACGAGGTCCCCAGCTTCTTTAACTTGGTAGTTGTCTTCCCATGTAACAGTAGCAAAGCAATTACCATACTGAATGTAATCGTAGAGTAAGTCACTAGCTGTATTAACAAAATTAGACTGACGGACTTTATTGTCCATGTATGATTGTATGACACTACGTTTAGTCTTAGTGTTAGCATCTCTTGTCTCAGCTTCAAAACGCATCCACTTAGATTGTGGGAATAATGTAGCAAAGTAATTAGCATGGAGATTATCCATGATCTGTGTTAGCTTGGGAGTTGTAGTACTGTTAGACCAAGGAAGCATAGCATTCTTAGTTGTACTTGTGTCAGTAGCATATAAGTAGTTACGTAACTCTTTCCACTCTTCAACTTTTGTTTGACGTAGGTTAGACCACTCACGCCAACGATTAGACACCTCGACAGCCATTGAGTCAGGACTTAAAAGATATTCTAATTCTATTGTTTCACCAGCCATTAAGAGGCTCCTCTAAATCTATTATTAGCCCAAACTATATTAGCACTCTTATTTCTACGTACACTCTTGAAGGGTTTAACAGCAATATCTATAGCTGAAGCAAGAGCATCTTTAATATCGTCGTGCGGTGGGTTCCTTGATTGAAGTTCTTCTTCTAAAGTTTGTATGTTACCACCACGGTAGTGCCATATCTGTAAGTTGTCATAACGAGGTTCTAAAGTAGCTGAGATACGTTCTTCTTTATTACCTTGGTATTTGTTAGGTCTGAACTCGTCTACACTTATAGCAAGTCCGTGTTGTTTAATAAGTTCTTTAAGTTGTTTAACGATTGCTTGTTGAGCTACTGTAACCTCAGCTCTTAGTTTACGGAATGACCACTTAGTTGACAACTGTAGTATATGTTCAAAGTAGTCTGTGATTCTGTCAGTACGGAAACGATCTATGTCAAGTACATAAACATTATTGTCTGAGTCAACACCTACAACAACAATAGCTGTATAGTCAGATTTCTTAGATAAACTAAACGCAAAGTCAACTGCTGCAAATACGTTTAACTTAGCTTCTTTGTAGAACCAATAACCGTTTTCTTCTCTAAGTAGTTTACGTTGATAGTATTGGAATCTACTGCTTTCTATCGGTACGTTGTCAGGATCTGACGGATCATTGTAGTACTGTGCTCTGAACTGACCCTTGTCTAAGTACTGCCCACGTTTCTTAGCTAATACTTTAATGTCGAAACCAAACCACTTACCATCTCTACGTTGACTACGAGGCCATAACATTTCACCTGTTCCATCTCCTCTATCCTCTACAGGACGTTCAAAGATTTCATAGATGTTTTCTTCGCCTATCTTATTTCCTTCGTTATCAAACAATTCTTCTTCCATTTGTAGAAGATCATTGTAAAGATCTACAGGATGGTAACGTGTACCTACCACCCATTCTCTAGCATCAGCTCCCTCAATGGATGACAATAGAGAGTATTGACTTTTAACTTTATTACGTCCCTCACCAGTGTAAGCATTCTCATATACTACTATGTCATCGAGTACAGCAATATCGCAGTGCATCCCTGTAAGAGAAGTAGTAAGACCACCAGTGAACACAGACGGATCACGTACTTTCTCTGCTTTCCTTAAAGGATGGTCTAACATAATCTCAGAGTTAGTCCACCTTGTTCTCTTACCGTCTTCAGGGTGTACATGGTCAGGCCAGTACCTACTGTATATCTCTGAGGTTAGAATGCTTTTAATAAACCCTAGTTGTTTCTCTGCTAAGTTAGCTGTAGCTGATATGTATAGGATACGAAGGGTTGGGTCTTTAGTTAATTCCCAAGCAACTCTGTAAGCAACTAAACGAGACTTACCGTGGTCACGAGGAAACAAAAGGAGCTGGTGAGACTTAGCATTTGCATTACCCCACCAATTACATACATCCTCGTGACACTGTCCAAGGACTTGTTCAGGAGCTACTAACTTAATAAAAGTTACTAAGTCATTCTCAGCAGCTTGTCTAATTTGATCTATTGTTGCCATTGTACCACGGTTATGTTACTGTTGTCAAGCTATATCTTCAGTTTCTTCAGCTTTACATATTTCCTCATCTAAAGATATCCGGAGCATTTTTGTGAAGGCATCTCTGCCTACTTTAAGCTGATCTAAGTTAAATTCTGCCGAACCAATTTTTTGCTGCAAAGAATTAATATGATTGATCATAGTCTTCTGCGCATCAGTAAGTTGATCTTCAGTGTAATCTTTTTCGTCAATCGTAATAACCTTTTTATCTTCAGCCATTTTGATCTCCTTTAGTTAAGTGTTTAAAATTACCAAGGCATCCCAGTTGTGGATGTTGGGTTAGCAAGTTCAGCTATCTTAGCATCGTTTGCCGCTTCTGTATCAGTTTTGACTACTTGTTCGTGTACCCATTCTAATACGTTTGCTTCTGTTAGATCAGCGTAAGGAATGTAATCATCGTCTGATGGTACACCTGTATGAGATGTAGTTCCGTATGCTGATGCTGTGTTAGTTCCATCTGTGCTTTCGCAACGCCAGTGAGCTATTGTTACTGAGTCATCAGATGTGTTTCTTTCTAGGTTTGCGATAGACCATGTGTGTGTGTTTGGCATAATGTTATCCTTCTAATGCTGTTAGTCTTGCTTTGATTTGAGTGTTCTCTGCTTGTAAGTCTTCAACCATTGTGATGGTTTCTTGTAATGCGCCAAGAGCCTTCAATAACATTACAGAATAACGAACACCTTTAACGCCATCTGCATTTTCTGACACAAGACCATTCATATTTTCTGCTTCAAGTTCTTGAGCTACAACACCTAAGTGTACTTTAGCATCATCACCATACGCAGTAACATGATCTATTAGTCTGTAGTTACGAAGACGAATATTCTTAACGTCTTCCATCTGACTGTTAGCATCAACAATGTCTTGCTTTACACTTTGATCTGAAATACTTCCGTAAGAGTTCGTTGCTGATTGGAAGTCACCGTTAGCTTCGATAACCCCAACCTTTGTTTCAGTGCCACCTATGTCAGAACGTACAGCAAATACATCTCGACCAGCAGTTGAAGTTGAAGTGTATACGTCTAAAGCTAAAGTATCTCCTATAGCTTTTATAAGGTGTGAGCCTGTTCCTATTTGAGCTGTTGCTCCA
>Ga0181387_1000254_pt1 | contig 12469 bp, 7 predicted proteins | sample 10SPOviralmetaG_FD_130119 | JGI IMG/M metagenome (GOLD analysis project Ga0181387, IMG submission 130119) | Marine viral communities from the oligotrophic San Pedro Time Series (SPOT) site, San Pedro Channel, CA, USA - 10 SPOT_SRF_2010-04-27 | ecosystem: Environmental > Aquatic > Marine > Strait...
GACGATTATATATATCCGTGTAACGTGAGAATAAAAAATTACACTGACTACTACATAATTTAGAGAACCCATCATAGTCGTTACGTAATAAACGAACGTGTTTGCTCTTTAATTGGAGCATTTTCGTAATGTCTTTTCGCATTAATGAACTATGCTTCAATTTACGAATATCCGCGGTATGATCTTCAAAATCCGAATCGGCAATTAATTTTTTTAAGTCGAGTTTATCCATATAAGAGGTAAAATTACGACCTTTTTATGTGTTTTAAATATATATATATATATTTAATGCCCCAAGCAAGTAGTATAGAAAACTATTATTATTTAGCGCCCGACTTTAAATACTGGTCTATATTTGTTCTAATAATTATACTGGCACCGTTTGGTATTATGATGGGATATATTGTAAAAAATGAAGGTTTTCAAAATAAAAGTTTAGAGAATGATATTATAGAAGAACATGAAGAAGATATGCCTGAGATAACTGAAATTGAAGACAGCGACGATTGGGATATTACAGAATATATAAGTGATAAATTTAATATTTTTAAGAATTATATAAAAAAATTGGCGGTTATTAATAATGAAAATGGAAGCAAGTCCATAAACGTAAGATATAATATAGAATAAATATATACATTATGTCAAATCCTCCAGAAAAAATACCCATTAAAACGATATCCGTTGGTTATCTGAATAATAATAATATATTAAATATTTTCGCAACCATTTCTATAACAACGTGTGTTATTTTATTTGCCATAAATGGCGCAACAGATGATCTGGACGATATTTTAAGTTTGACAGTACATAATTATGAACTTAAAATAGAAAGAATTAATTGGATTTTGATAACAAGTTTTATTCCTATAATTTTATTGGTATTTTACGGAATTTATAAAATATTAAAACAATTGTTCCCGTCACCTTCCCCCCCTTTAATGTCAAAACCTTCTATATTCACTAGTACTATTTCCAATTCTGGAGTTGTGTTGGGATTAATAAATCATTTTAAGGGAAAATCAAAATTCAATAATATGGAAGGACGAATATACTTTATGATGGTGGTTATTTGTTTATCAATTTATGCGTTTTTAATGATGTGGATTAGGGTGTCAGGTACGGACTACAACAACGATACATTAGAAGATACGGAGAAATTAAGTGATTATGGTTACATTTCCTTTTTACTTGTGGAAATCATTCCACTTGTGGTAATCATTCCATTAATGTTAATTGTCTTCCCTAAGATACGGTGGACAGAGTCTGCTTCGATATTTGAAGCAAGATACGTGGTGTGTGCTATGATTTTACCGATATTGGCATTGCTTATGCCAGGTTATATTAAACGCATAAATTAAAAAAATATAGTCCGTTAACCATTATCTAATACCAATAAATTAAAATCTATAAAATATGTATATACTTTATAGATATGAAGCGCATGAATTTTTACATTCTGGGTGGTGCCTTAGTATTACTCATACTTTTAACGGCATCTTGTGCCTGTTGCGATTTTAAACCCCATTCTAAGAAAGTTTCTTTTTCCAAATATGAAGGAATGGAGGGTGAAGGTGAAGGTGAAGGTGAAGGCGAAGAAATGGAGGAACCTTTAGAAGAGGATGAAGAAATGGAGGGATTCGACGGCGAAGATGATGAAGGAGATGAAGAAGAGATGGAGGGTTTCGAAGGAGATGAAGAAGAGGATGAAGATGTTGATGAAAGATTTGGACCCTATGAGGGTTACGAGGACGAGGAAGAGGAAGAGGAGGAAGAACCCGAAAGTATGATGTCACAAATAAAGAGTGGTTTTAGCGGATTACTTGGAAAGAACGAAGAAGGTATGGTCAACAACTCCAATCCTCGTCCTTATTCCGAAGACACTCTTTATGATATATATGGTCCCCCCACAAAAGGAAGTTTAGAATGTGGTTCGCGTTCTGCTGGATTAACAAATTCCAAAGGACCTTTATGTTTAAGTGATAAGCAATTAAATATGCTTAAGACTAGAGGAGGCAATGCTTCCAACGACGCTCAAATTGGCGCATAAATATTTTTATTATTAGTATAATTAATAATAAAAATTATAAATTCATCATACACTTAGTACAATATACTATTTTTTGAGATTGTTCTGGGTCTATGTCAATATAATCTGTTTCCAAAACATGCTTACAATTCATAATAAGAAATTTACGAATATTATCCTGAATAGCAATTACATTAGTATTACTTTTCAAAAACTCGTTCACATATATCTTTTCTTCCAAAGATGCTAATAATGAAATAAAAAAATTATTTGTATCTTCATCCGACATACTAGTTAATTATAATACACTATGTTTATATGATTTATAGACCCTAAATATACATAGAGGCAAGAACGCTCTGATTCTGTGAAGGTTCGCTCTTAATAAGCTTATCGACGTCGTCCTTCTTAACCGTGTATGGAAACTCAATCTTCATCTTGATCTCCTTTGAAAACATATTGTCGTCGTCCATCTTAACCAGACGGAAGAGATTAATCTTTGTATGGATCACCTCAAGACAACGCTTGAGATTACGAACACCTGCCTCCTCCTTGGTTAGACTTTTATTACTAATAATATATTCAATCGTCTCGTCAGGAATAATAACATCCTCATTCTCAAAATTGACCTGCTCACGAATCTTAGGAAGCAGATAATCACGCGCAATAACGAGTTTCTCCTTGGTGTCGTAACCCTTCGTTTGAATACAGTACATCCTATCCTTTAGAATGGGGTTCACACGGTGCTCATCATTATACGAGAAGATGAAGAGAGACTTACTAAGGTCAAAATCCACATCCGCAAAATACTTGTCGTGAAATTGATTGTTTTGAGAAGTATCCGTCAAATGCGTGAGAATACCAATAATCTCTTCACCCCTTGCACTTTCACTGACCTTATCCAACTCGTCAAAATAAAACACAGGATTCATACACTTACTCTCCTTAAGCACCTGAACAATCTTTCCGTGACCACTGCCCTCATAAGTATACGAATGTCCCTCCAAGAAACTTCCATCCCCACAACCACCGAGTGGAATGAAAGCAAAATATCTCTGCAAGATCTTACTAATTCCATCCTTTACTAGTGTCGTCTTACCCGTTCCCATTGGACCCTTAATTGCAATCGCGGTTCCCATTGCCTGAGGATTCGAAATCCACTGACCCACCATTTGAAGGATCTGCATCTTCGCATCGGTCAATCCATATGCACAATCATCTAGGATTTTCATTGCGTCTTCCATAAACTTATTACACCGATCAATGCCATGAGACATATTCACTTCAAGACCACTATACTTTCCAAAAGGAACCTGCATAAAATCATCAACCCAATTCTTCACCTTATAATATTCTGGATCACCTGGTTCCATAGACTTCAGCATATTAACCTTCTGCATGACATTTGCCTTGTATTTGATAGGCATATCAGACTGTAGAAGAGCAAGGCGATGGGGTTTATCAACCAGAATATGATCATTAATTTCCTTCATATCCTTCATAATCTTAAGTTGCTCCTCGTTAGATAGTTTCTTCTTGAAGAACTCAATCTCACTCGAACTTCGCTGACTATGAGAGTTGATAAGCTTATAATAAGTCTTAGTGTTTGAACCCCGCGCTCTCTTAATTAGATTATTCATCTCCTTGCGACATTCGCGTAGCGCCTTCTTATGAACCTTACTGTCGGGTCGTTTCTTCAAGCGTTCGGTTCTATATTTCTTCTCCTCTAGAAGTTCCACATATTCATCGTGAAACTTATCCGAAATATCAACCTCATTATCGCCATCCTCCTTCTTCTTCTTCTTCTTCTTCTTTGAATTACTAGACTCTTGCTTGTTATCTTCATCATCCTTTGTATCATCTGAAACAGTTTCGTATTTCTGGTTCAAGAATACCTTCTCGTCTTCGCTATCACATTCATCATTCTTATCATCCAGAACTTCCTCCTCCTCATCATCCAATGCAAATGCCTTACCACCGAAAAGGTCTAGAAGAGAGACTGTAACAGTTTCTGTCACTTCCTCCTCGTCATCGTCGTTCTCTGAATTTTCCTCTACCCTGCGACTACGCGAATGCTTCTTCTTCTTACTCTTCTTACTCTTCTTGTCGTTACCGGTAGACTTCTTTTCAGAACCACGCTTTTTGGTATTAGCTTCCATCTTATCAAACGCCTTCTTCTTCGCCTCTTTATCGCGCTTAACTTTACTATTGATATAATTCGATGGGAATATCTTTGCTACCTCTTCGCGAATTTCATCCTCATCCATTTCGCCCTCTTCGTAATCATCCTCATCTTCGTCATAACTCTTCTTGCGATTACGACGCTTCTTAAATTTACGCTCATCTTCATCATCTTCATCATCACATTCATCATCCTCATCCTCCTCCTCGGTATCTGTATCCGTATCTTCGCTACCGATAGACTCCTCCTCATCAATAATGAATTCGATGTATTCCTCGTCACTTGTATCACTATCAGTATCCTCAATCTCCTTGCGACTCTGCTTGTTGCTGGGGCGTGTAGAAACCATTGTGTTATTTATAGAAGACGTGTGTGTTTAACTCATTTTTACTTTTTATATTTCATAATCAATTTTATAAAAATTTTTATATTTTTAACTGGAAATAACCATATTTAGGATTTATAAAGAGAAAAATTGAAAACACAATTATAATATAAACAAATACTATACTAATATATAGACACATGACAAACAAAAATCCCATATCATCAAAAATTGTGGGAATCCAATTCAGTATTGGTTCGCCAGAAGAAATTAGAAATAATTCAGTTGTAGAGATTACATCAAGGGATACATACATTAATAATAAACCGGTTCTTGGTGGATTATTTGATCCACGGATGGGTGTATTGGAACCAGGAACTATATGCCCTACTGATGGTTTTACGTATATCGACTCACCTGGATATTTTGGGCATGTTGAATTAGCTCGTCCAGTTATATTTACACAACATCTCAAAGATATTATGAAGATTGCAAAGTGTGTTTGTTATAAATGTAGCAAATTATTAATTAATAAGGATGATCATAAACACATCTTGAACTGGAGTCCAGGCAAGAGATGGACATATGTATCTAAATTGGCATCAAAGGTGAAGAGATGTGGAAACCAAACCGAAGACGGTTGTGGTTGTAAGCAACCAGATAAGATCAAAGTGGAGGAGATTGCAACTATTTATGCAATCTGGGAGAAAATGAAAACCGACACAGATGATGATAAGGTAAGTGTCCGTCTCACACCCGAGTTGTTACTAAAGAATTTCAAGCGCATTAGTGACGAAGATGTTCATTTTATGGGGTTCAACCCAACTTGGTCAAGACCCGATTGGATGATATGTCAAGTATTGCCCGTTCCGCCTCCCCAAGTTAGACCATCGGTTAAGCACGATGCACAGCAAAGAAGTGAGGATGATTTAACTCATATTTACAGTAATATTATTAAGACTAATAATGATCTTAAAGAAAAAATACATAGCGACGCAGCTTCCAATGTAATTGATAGTTTGACCCGTCTTCTCCAATATTTCATTGCAATGATTGCTAATAATAAGACACGTGGAGCAGCACCAATGGCACAGCGTTCTGGGAGACCATTTCAGTGCATTTTCAGTCGTTTGAATGGTAAGACTGGACGCATTAGAGGCAATCTGATGGGTAAGCGTGTAAATTACTCAGCTCGTACAGTTATTACGGGCGATCCGAAGTTAGGTATTCGTGAACTAGGTGTTCCCAAGAAAGTAGCACAAAACCTCACCAAACCAGTGAAGGTAAATGATAGAAACCGTGAGTATTTGAATAAATTGGTTCAAAATGGACCGGATACATACCCAGGTGCTAAAACAGTAGAGCGTAATAATGGCGACAGCATATCACTTCGATATGTGGATCGCAAGTCACTTCGCTTGGAAATCGGCGATATAGTTCATAGAAGTCTCATAGATGGTGATATGGTGTTATTTAATCGGCAACCATCTTTACACAGAATGTCTATGATGGGACACATTGTCCGTGTGATGAAAAAGGGCGATACGTTCAGGATGAATGTTGCTGATACAAAACCGTATAATGCTGATTTTGATGGCGATGAGATGAATCTTCATGCACCACAAAGCATACAGGCAGAGACTGAACTAAAACACCTGGCTGCCATTCCTTACCAAATTATCAGTCCTGCTTCCAACTCGCCCATTATTGGTATTTATCAGGATTCTATGTTGGGGTCTTATCGTTTTACCCGTCCAAATCTGAAATTGAACCACCGTGAGGCAATGAACCTATTGATGATGTATAATAATGTGGATGTGGGTAAATTGCGCGAGGCGGGTAGTTCATTGGACAGTTTCGATATCCTTTCACAAATTATGCCCCCACTTACGCTTTCGTTTAAGAATAAAATGTTCGGTGATAATGATGACCACGCAACTAGTAATAATGTATTGGAAATCCGAAACGGTAAGATAATTCGTGGTCAGATGGAGAAGTCGGTATTAGGGTCAACGTCAAAGGGTATTCTCCATCGCGCTTATAATGACTTTGGAAACGTTGCGTGTTCCGACTTTATTGACAATCTTCAGAATATTATTACGGAGTATATGCACACTAGTTCATATAGTGTGGGCATTAGCGATTTGATAGCAGATAATGTTACGCAACAAAGTATTGTTCAGGCGATTACTCAGAAAAAGTTGGAGGTTCAGGCATTGATTGATAAGGTTCATTTGGGAATATTTGAGAATGATACAGCAGACAGTAATGCCAAGGAGTTCGAGACACAGGTTAATAAGATTTTGAATAAGGCAATGGACGAGTCAGGTAAGATTGCTCGTAGTAGTTTAAGCAGTACAAATAGATTTATGATGATTGTTGAGTCAGGTGCGAAGGGTAATATGTTGAATATTACACAGATGATTTCTGGTCTGGGACAACAGAATGTAGATGGTAAGCGCATTCCATATGGTTATGATAACAGGACGCTTCCTCATTTCAGTAGATACGACGATAGTCCGGATGCGCGCGGATTTGTAGTCAATTCTTATATCGAAGGTCTAAATGCGTTTGAGTTATTCCATCACGCACAGGGTGGTCGCGTTGGTCTCATTGATACGGCGTGTAAGACATCTGTTACGGGTTATATTCAAAGGCGTTTGATTAAGCATTTGGAGGATGTGAAGGTAGCATACGATATGACCGTCCGTAATAACAAGAATAAAATCGTTCAGTATTCATATGGTGATGATGGTGTTGAGACTACCAGGGTTGAAAATCAACCAATTCCATTGGTTGGATTGAGCACAGAGGACATTTACATGCGTTATGATATCCTTGGTATAAAGACAGGTGATACAAATTTGGATGAGATATACACGAAAGATACCATTACTAGATTGAAACGTCAGCGCGCGGATACGAAGCAGAAGTGTAGTGAAATGATTGAATATATGATACAAAAGAGAAAGGATATCGTAGAGAAGGTTTTCAAGAAGAAGGACGAGAATATGTTGAAGTTACCTGTATCATTTGTGAACACCATTAATAATATTCAGGGTCAGTTATCTCTTGGTAAGAACTCAATTACGGATGTAACTCCACTTGAGTGTTTCAATCTAGTAGATGAATATTTGAATAAATTGAAGGAAAATAAACTTATCCAACCCGGCGAATTGTTTTCGACATTATATAAATACTACTTGAACCCGCGCGATTTACTAGTTCATAAGAGATTTAATCGTAAGGGACTTATTATATTATTGGAGACGATTTTATTGAAATATAAGAAATCTATTGTTCATCCTGGAGAAATGGTGGGTATTATTGCCGGACAGAGTACGGGCGAACCGACTACACAGATGACGCTGAATACTTTCCATTATGCTGGTACTGCTAGTAAATCAAATGTAACCCGAGGAGTGCCTCGTATCGAGGAGTTATTGAGACTTACAAAAAACCCAAAAAATCCTTCCCTTACAATCCACCTCAAGAAACAAGATGAGACACACCAGTCAAAGGCTATTAAATATTCCAATATTATTGAATATACTAAACTGCAGGACTTGGTTAGCAGGGCGCAAATTTGCTTTGATCCCGATAGTAAGTCAACATTTATTGAAGAAGATAAAGAATTTATTACACAGTTTTATGAATACGAAAATATGGTAAGTGATTGTTTGTCGGTTGAAGATAAAGAGACGCTTTCTGTTTCTGATGGAAAAACTCCTAGTAAATGGATTGTCCGGTTGGAAATTGATTCCGAGACACTACTTGATAAAAATATTACAATGGATGATATTAATTATGCCATTCAAAACAGTTCGCATGGTTCCAATATTAGTTGTGCATTCTCGGATTTTAATCAAAATAAGTTAGTCTTCCGAATTCGCCCTTTGATTGAGAATAAAAAGCGAAAGGGGGCGATATCTTTGGATCAGTCAAATGAAATCCATTTATTGAAGACACTACAGGATACTATGCTGAATTCGATTGTTCTGAGAGGCATTGAGAATATTGAGAAGGTAACTCCTCGTAAGTTGAACAACATGGTTTCGATAAAGGATGGCAGTACATATAAGAGAAATGAAATTTGGGTTCTTGATACAACCGGAACAAATCTGATGAAAGCATTGTCACTTGATTTCATTGATGCAGAAAGAACGTATAGTAATGACATAAGGGAGATCCACGATGTATTGGGAATTGAAGCAGCTCGTCAGGCACTGTTCAATGAGATCACAGAGGTAATGGAATTCAGTGATTCGTATATCAACTACCATCATCTTTCCCTACTCTGTGATCGAATGACTATGACACCCGATATGATTCCTGTATTCAGATCTGGTATCCTTAATGATGATATTGGACCAATCGCAAAGGCATCATTTGAGGTTCATAGTGAAGTATTACTTGATGCAGCCAGACATGCAGAGGTCGATACAATGCGTGGCGTTTCTGCAAATGTAATGTGTGGACAGAATGGAAACTTCGGAACAAGTTCGTTTGGTGTTGTTCTTGATATGAATGAAATGCAAAACCTAGAGAATGCTGAAATTGAACGTAATGCGTCTGTTGATGATTGTGTCTTCGGCGATCATGACAATGGTTCGTTCAGTAAAAATAATATCATTATTCGTAATAATATTGGTAACATTAAAAAGAGTGAAGCGGATAATTGTCAGGATGACGATGATTATAATATGGGATTTTAACTATAATCTAATGAATTGAATTAATAATCTTATGAATGATATCGTTACTTGATACTATTCCGAAATTTTTTGTATCATTCTTATCTAATACCAGCAAATCGCTGATATTATATTTCTGAATCTTATTATAGCAACTAATCAACTTAGTATCTGTAAATGCGATTGAACCGTGATTGCCAGGTTGAAGAATCTCGCCCATGTATATTTCACTACTTTTACCTTCTAACCATGAAATATTTCGCATATACATATCTTGACTGAAAATTCCCACAATATCATCATTACGATTAGTAACAGCAAGTGTTGAAGTACCAATAAGCGAAAATCGCATCAAAGCGTGTACCAAAGTATCTTCCTCTGATACTTTATATTCAAGTCCACCGATAGTCATCTGTTTATACATATTATAAGAAGAAATCACATGATTATTGGTATTCAACGCACGAGCAATTGTGTTTGCGCAAAGCTTGGACATTTTTATGAGAGAAATATAAAAAACTAAAATATAAATCACAGACATTTTAGTTTTTCAATTTTATAATTTTTCATTTTTACTCAGTTTATATGGCGTGACAAATGGATATATTTTCCCAACCGTTTTTTTGGAACCGGTATGGTCTTTATCATTTTTCAATGTTGTTTCTGTAATTATAAATTCTTCCTCGGCGTTTATATGTGTTGTATCATCTGTAATATTCATCTTACTATCTGGTTCTAATATAAATTGACGCACTTGTGAATAACGTACCAATTCATCGGTCAATCGCGTATAGTAATAATTCGAATTCTCAATTTTTTTATTGTTCAAATTTTGTTCCGGAATGATAATCTTACCTTCGTGTTTTTTTCCTTCACCGCTATCGTGTTTTTCACAAATTCCTTCTTTATTATCAGCATTTGTAAGACATAATGTTATATCTGTATATTTTGATGGTTTCTTATAAGATTTATCGTCTTTAAATACAATATAATCCTTCATTAATGTTTTTAATTTATTATTAGTATCTTTCATGTATGTTTTTTTTTCTTCTTTGGTGCACTCACCATTAATCGCCTCTATTTTTGTTTTAACATATTCTATTTCCTTACGCTTTTCGGTGCTACCATATTCGGAAACAATATGTCTCAGAATTGCACGGAAAACATTATAATATGTTGTTTCTAATCGTGCGTTGCGTATTCTAGTTTGTTTTTTTTCATTATTTACTATTGTTGATATGCTATCAGCAGAATAATAATAAGACATTTTTATCAATTCTATATTGTCGCTCTTTATTTTATCTACTATTTCTGTAAGTTCAATTGGTTTAATCGGTACGAATTGAAGAGTGTTTGTTAAAAATCCATAAACTGTATTCTCATAATGAAGAACTTTATCTAATGTAATTCCTATATTATTAATGGTTGTTGTAAAGAAATTAATGGTATCATCATAACTTTGTAAATGGTTCTCTATTCCATTAATATTATCAATCTCAATCGCATTATTAATAATAATAGGTGGTTCTTGTGCGGTTGGAATAAAATATTCATTTGTATCGGTACCATTTTTATACTTTACTGTTATTCCTGTTGTTAGAAATTGATTATTAACCAATTGCTGATTAATGGCAAGTGTTTTTTCTTCCAATTTATCCTGAAGATCTTTGATTTTAAATGGTCGTTTTATACCAGAAGTCATTTTGGTATCTATGTTTTTTTTTGTTTCACTTAGTTTTTCAATAATTTCATATGTTTTTTTTTGAATTTTTTCTTCTTCGCTTAATTTTGTATGTATGTGATTTTCTGGTTTTATTTTGAATTCTGGTCTATAGTTGGTAGACCATTTCTTACATACCCCCAAATTTTCGTATAAATTATCTCGCTTTAAAATATAAGCGACATCATAATCTAAATTATACTCGAACATGGAATTCGTCGGACATAATATATTAATGCTATCTTTATTATCAACTTCAAGTATGACTATATTTAATTTTGGCATAATCGCGTCGAGATTGTCGTGTGCCAATAATATATCTAATAATATTGTGTGATCCAGTATGTATTCACTCTTATCTATGCCGTTTTTATCAAAATGAATGTCGTTTATGTATTTTTTGAAATTTTCAAAGGAAGCAACTAACATGCCAAAGAATGTATTTAATTCTTTTTGTTTTTCTTTTTGTTTTTCTTCTTTTTTGATTTTATATCCTTTATTTGAATCGTTATTCAAGTCAATAAAATCTTTATAAAGCGAAGTGGTCTTATAATCAGTTTTATCAACATTCGTTTTTATATCAACATTTTTTGGTAAAAACATCGTATAAAGTAGTCCTTTATTGAAAAATATATAATTATCGATAGTTACATGTTTGTCGATTAGTTCTCTCAGATTATTCATTGTAATGTTCATAATATTTGCAATACAAGCAATAAATGATTTATTTATAGACATCTCGGCACCATACCGCAATAGAGTTAATCCTTTGACTTCTGTCATTGCCTTATTCAATTCTTTTTTTATATGTAGATTGAATAAATTCTTCTCTATTATTTCTGGTAAAAACCCGAATTGTTTATTCAATAAGCGTTTATTACTGTCCCATTCTGTGATATACGAGGAATCATTTTCGTATTTATTTTTATTATTAGAATCATTCCTTATGCCACAGCAAGGAAATGGTCCAGATGATGTTCCATCAATATTAATGATTTCCTTTGTCATATATGGATTTGTGTTTTTATAATTATCTTGTGATTTATGAACTACTTTATCGTAAAACTCATATATATATTGGTCGTCATTTATGGGTCCACTCTTAGGTATTATATAGTTCTTTAATTTATTTGCCTCTTCGGGGGGGACAACTACGTCATTTCTTGTATCCCAGTATCTTGGACAGACGTAATGTATGTCACTAAGTTTATCATCTGGTATGATTTTATTAAGTTTAACATCTAATTTTTCTTTCTCGCTAGCTGTAATTGGAACAGGTTGCTTATCTTGATTGTTCAAGCACGTGCGCGAATATTCAATATGATTAAAAATATCAGGATTTAATCGACGCTTCCTTTCATCAAAATATTCTTTTATATCTCTTTTACTTTTTCCACCGGTTACTTCCTCGTCATCATCATCATCATCATCTTCATCATCAATGTCATCATCATCATCATCTTCATCATCAATGTCATCATCATCATCTTCATCATCATCTTCATCATCAATGTCATCA
>Ga0181387_1000255_pt1 | contig 12441 bp, 26 predicted proteins | sample 10SPOviralmetaG_FD_130119 | JGI IMG/M metagenome (GOLD analysis project Ga0181387, IMG submission 130119) | Marine viral communities from the oligotrophic San Pedro Time Series (SPOT) site, San Pedro Channel, CA, USA - 10 SPOT_SRF_2010-04-27 | ecosystem: Environmental > Aquatic > Marine > Strait...
ACACCAGCATTTAGTCCTAATCCTATATATATGGGTAGAGTTGCCCGAGCTATTAGTACGCTACAAACATACTTGCTACAATGGTATAGTACTGTTAAAATGTCACCTAGAAAGATTAAATTATTTTTTCCAGTTGCAAACGGTGAAGATATTAGTATTGGTTTATACAAAGCTACTCTTAGTCCACTAGATGGAGGTTTATATGCAAGTGTAGTAAATCACAATATTGGTACTACAAATGGAACACAAGAAATTACACTAACTCAAGAAAGTGGACAAACTGATATTGAAGTAGGAGATGCAATAGCTATGGTTGTATCAATAAAAGGGAACAATCAAGGTGACACTTTACTGAGTACAGATCAAGGAGTTTTAGATACTGCAATTGGTCAAGTATCAACAACTCAAAGTTACATATCAAGTAGTTTTCCTGCAAACGTAAATGGTTTTAATACTGGATTTGGAGCTACTAAAGTAAGACCAGCGTTCTTTCTTTATTAAAATATTAAATAACCGAACTATCAAGTGATAGTATATAATAACCAACGTTTAACTAAAACCAAACACAATGACGTTTTTATATACCCGCACCAATACGTGGTCTAGTGCACCACAACCAACAGAAGAAACCATTAAGTACTGGAAACATATATCACAGAAGAAAAACTGGAGAATAGTTCAATTACCTAATGGGTTTTTACAAACCGAATATAAAGCTATCGATTCAGAAGACTGGATTGATGTTACCAGAAGAGAAACAATAGCTGGAGCAGAACAAGCAATAGATGCTTCTATTGAACATTATGCTAAAAAGCTAGAGTTTACCAAAGGACCGAAAGTAATTAAAACCTTCGAGTAATATTCAAAACAAATCAAATTAAATTAAATTAAATGCAAGAAATAAAGTTAGTTAAAAATCTGGCTTTTGGCGATTCAGCTAGAAGTCAGATATTAACTGGGGTAGAAAAATTAACCAACGCCGTTGGATCTACCTTAGGAGCAAGTGGTAAATGTGTAATACTAGAAGATGGTAATGGACAACCACAGATAACAAAAGATGGAGTAACAGTAGCTAACGCTATTACGTTACAAGATCCATTAGCAAATATTGGAGCAACTCTTATTAAGCAAGCTGCTCAAAGAACTGTAGCAGATGCTGGTGATGGCACAACTACAGCTACGGTGTTAGCTAAAGCTATACTAGATCAAGCTACAGAACATTCTCTTTTAGATAATCCTAGATCTATGAAAAAAGGTATAGATTCAGGTGTTGACAAAGTTATAAAATATTTAAATAAAAAATCTAAAAAAGTTACTGGTAAAAAAATTGATCAAGTAGCTACTATATCTGCTAACAATGATAAAGAGTTAGGTAGAGTTATAGGTAAAGCATTTAGATTAGTAGATGAGACAGGTGTTGTTATGATGGAAACAAATGAACAACCAGAAACTGTAGTAGAGTTAATAGAAGGTGTTCAATATGATCAAGCTTTAAAAAACAATCATTTTATTACTAATATAGAAAAAGGAACTGCTGAACTTGACAACCCGCTGGTTCTAATAGTTGAATCAGTAATACCTAACGTTCGTAAGATTCAGTCAATACTTGAATATATTATTAAAAAAGGTAAAAGTCTTCTTATAATTGCAGATGTAGACCCTCAGGTAATATCTGCTCTAGCAATGAATAAGAAGAAAGGTAATATAAAAGTTAATATTATAGACGCACCAGTGTATGGGATAAGTAAAAAAGATGTACTTTCTGATTTGTGTGCTGTTACTGGAGCTACTTTAGTTAATGAAGATCTAGGAGATGATATGGATATTATACAGCCTGAGCATTTAGGAACATGTATCAAGTCTGTGACTAATCATGAGGAAACAATATTAAAAGTTGATTTAACTAATAATGATGATGTTAAAAATACTATTGACTTACTAGAAAGTAATATAAAAGAAACTAAAAACCCTAATGTAATAATTAGACTTGAAAGAAGACTAGCTAAATTAAAGGCTAAAGTTGCTACAGTAAAAGTAGGAGCTAATTCTGAACTAGAACTAAAAGAAAAGAAAGACAGGGTTGAAGATGCTATTTGTGCTACAAAAGCTGCGATTAAAGAAGGTATAGTGCCAGGTGGCGGCATAGCTTTGTTAAATGCTAGTTTTAATTTAAAACCAACTTGTATAGGTGAAGAAGTGCTTTACAGTGCTATAAGAAGACCGCATGAGTTGATATTAATAAATGCAGGTATCAATGAAGTTAAAAAGCTTGAAGAAGGTAAAGGATTAGATGTGGTTACAGGAAATACGGTGGATATGGTAAAAGCCGGAATTATAGATCCTTTGTTAGTTACTAAAAGCGCTTTGATTAACGCAGCTTCGGTAGCCACTACTATATTATCAACTGATTGTGTAATTAATAATTTAAGAGCATGAAAGCAGTAGGTAAATACATAGTTATAAATCCTATAAAAGAAGTTGATACGACTACAAAAGGAGGATTAATTCTAGCTGAAAAGCAAAGAGAAGATGTTAGATATAGAAGAGCTAAGGTAATAGAACCTGGCTCTGAAGTATCTGTACTAAAAAAAGGTGATGAAGTTTATTATGATAAAGCATCTGGGTTTAGTATTGAAATAAATAAAGAGGAATACAAAGTCATTAAAGAGTTCGATGTAGTTGTAATTCTATGAGAAAGTTAACTTCTAGTGATTTAAAAGAACTAGGTTTACTTAAACATTATAGAATTATAAGAAAGTGGGCTTGTAAAACTAATGATTTAAATGATGCAGATCTAGAACTACTAATTTATTTAGATGCAATAGATATGTTTACCAAAGATGATTTTAAAAAAGGTACGTACTCATACAGCTGGGATAACAGGCGCTGGAACAGATTATTGAAACAAGAGTGGATAAAGGTGTGGAGAAAAAGAAATCACACTACTCAAAAATATCATATATATAAAGTTTCGTATAAGTGCAAGCAGCTAATAAGTCGTATGTACCGAATCATGTTAGGCGAAGAAGACATGCCTACAACTAAATTAGAAAAAAGTAATAGATATAGCTTTAAAGTAACAACTAAAGCTATTGAATATGTTAATAAAGATAAAACAAGATAATGGCAAAATTAGAGCAAAGGAGATATGGTAAAGAATTGTTTCCAGGTGGTAAACATACTGGTGTTGGAGGACCTGGAACTGGTAAAATTAAAAACAAAGTAAAAAGAATTTCTAAAAATGTAAAAAGAAAAGTTGGAGATGTAGTTAGCAATGTAAAAGAGATAATACCAAATAATAAAGATGAAAAAGCTACAAAAGAGCTAGCTTCTCAGGGATCAAGCAAAAACCCTAGATTCTTACAAGATGCTTTAAATCCTGCACAAAATGCGGCTATGACAGCAGGTGGTTCTAGACCAATGACAGCTATGAATAATCCACAGGTTGACCCAATAACAGGTATGCCTATAACACCAGGTGGACAGCCTAATATGAATCCAAATTTTATTGGTGGTATGGCTAATTCTAATATGCCAACAACTGCTATGCTTGCTCAAGAGAAATACGATGCAGCAAAAGCAGACATAAACGGCAACGGTGTTACTGAAGACTGGGAAGAAGCTAAAGCTAAAAAATTCACAGTAGCTCAAGAGAAGGTTGAAAAATTAGGTGCAGCTGCAGCTAGTGCGGCTACAAAAATGATGAGAACTATGAAGCCTTTACCACCAGCTGTACCAGACAAATCAGATAGTACGGCTATGTATATGGGTGGAAATGCACCTGGGCAATACAACAATCCGATTTGGAAACCAGCCGCAGATAGTGCTGCAGTTCGTTTTCCTAATATTGACGCAAGCAAAATTAAGCAATCAGATATATTTAAAAAAGGAGATCAGCTTCATGAAATATCAAGACACATACCTATAGTAAATAAAAGATATGGTACAGAAGAATCTTCTAAGAAAGCTTTTGACGAAGCTATGATAGATCAACAAAGATTAACACAATCTAGACGTAGCACTAAGTGTATGCGTGTAAAAAAGAAATAAAAACACGTGATTATATATAGTACACGAATATTATAAACATTAAAAAAATAATTATGCCAAGTTACGAAGGAAAAAAATTAGATCCAGCTACATATACTGCTGGTATTAAAAATCCAAGATGTATGGTTAAACCACTTCCTGGTACAAGAGTAATGAAATCAAACAATGCTGTTATAACACCAACGCTTGGTGGAATATCTAATATTGAATACAAAGGAAACGCTGTATTAAACGCTAACAGATAATGGGTTTAGAAGACTTAAAGTTGTATTGTCTTAATATAACTTCATTCACTATAGCTAGTTTAAATTGGATGGAACCTGCGTTAGAAATAGTATTATTATTAATGACTATTGGATACACGGCACATAAGTGGATTAAGTTAAAAAATAAAAAGTGAGAAACGTAAAAGAAATTATTATACATTGCTCTGCTACTAGAGAAGGACAAGACGTACCAGTTGAAACAATAAGAGACTGGCATGTTAACTCTCGTGGGTGGAGCGACATTGGCTATCATTTCTACGTAGAATTAGATGGAACTATTAAAAAAGGTAGAGATATAGATCGTATCGGAGCTCATTGTAAGTCGCATAATAGAAATAGCATAGGAATATGTTATTGCGGAGGCGTTGAGACAGATGGTAAGACTCCGAAGGATACTAGAACACCAGATCAAAAAGAAAGTCTGTTACATGTCCTTAAAACATTAAAGGCTATGTATCCAGATGCTATTATTTATTCACACAACGAGTTTGCTAATAAAGCTTGCCCATCATTTAACGCTACAGAGGAGTATGAAAATATCTGAAAACACTGAGTTTAAAATTGATATAAAAACTGTAATTGGGATAATAATGTTTACTACTACAATAGTAGGTATGTATTATACTTTACAAGAAGACATAGCAGAAGCTAAAACTTTACCGCCAGTTGAAGTATCTCGTTTAGAATATGAGCTAAAAGAAGAGTGGAATGAAAAAATGATCATGCAGTTAAAAGATCAAGTAGAAATGCTTGAGCAAACTCAAGACATATTAAAAGAAGAAGTTAGCATAACCGCTAGTATGATTAAAGATGGTACAGAAGCTGATGGAAAATTAGAAGAGCTTAATAGACAGCTAGAAGAACTGCAAAACAAAAAACCTAGTACTAGAGTTATAGTAAAAGAAGTTAAAGTAGATAAAAAAGGTAGAAAATTATAAATCATGGCAAAGATTAGTCCAGCTTGTAAAGCTGCAGCAAAAAAGAAATTTAAAGTATGGCCTAGTGCTTATGCTAGTGGCTGGGGTGTGAGATGTACTAAAGCTGGTGGACCTGGTAAATTTGGCCGAACAAAGAAAAAGAAAAAATAATGGCTAAAAAAACTAAAGGTGGCGGAACCACTAAAGTTTGTTTACCTGCTAGTAAAGTAAGATCGATGTCAGCTGCTGAAAAGAAAAAAGTAGTTAATGCTAAAAAATCAGCTGCAGCTTCCGGAAAATACAAAAGATCTAGTAAATCTAATGTTAAAGGAGCAAGAAAAAAAGGCGCTACACTTAGGGACTGGTTTGAAAAAGAAAATTGGATTAACGTAGAAACTGGCGCTCCATGCGGCGCATCAAGCAGAACTCGTAAAAAGAAAAAATAATGGACAAGGACTTAAAACAAATGAAAGAAATTGTAAAGCAGCTTAAAGGAGCTTCTAAAATGCATGCTGCACAAGCTAAAAAAGTAGAGCGTTTAGTGAAAAAAATGCAAAAGAAAAAATGACAGACGCTAGCTACGAAAAATCAAACCGCAAAATGCGAGCTGAACACAAAAAAGAGACTGGTAAAACTTTAGGTAAAAGACAAACAACTGGTAAAGGGAAACGTAGAGTTTCTTTTGCTTGTAGATTTGCGGGTATGAAAGGTCCTATGAAAAAACCTAATGGCAAACCAACTAGAAAAGCTATAGCCTTAAAAAAGTGGGGTTTTGGAAGTGTTGAAGCTGCTCGTAAGTTTTGCAATAACAATAAAGAAAAATGAAATCAAGAGGGTTAGGCGATACTATAGAAAAGTTTACAAAAGCGACAGGTATTAAGAAGTTTGTAGATTCAATACCAGGTGGTTGTAATTGTGATCCTAGAAAAGACTGGTTCAATAAGAACTTTCCTTATAAAAAATAACAATTATGGCTAAAAAAGAATTTCCAGAAATTAAAGAAAAAAACGAAGGTAAGTTTACTGCATGGGTAGAGAAAAACATGCCAGGTAAATCTACTTGTGCTGCTGCTAGTAAAATAATGAAAAGCACTAAGAAATATAAACCAGCTGTTGTTAAAATGGCTAATTATGCTAATAACTTTGGTTGTAAAAAAAAATAAATTATGAAACAAGATAAGTCAAAGGAAGACAGAAAAAAAGGATATGACAGGTCAAAAAGAGCTCAGAAGCTAGCTAATAAAATGGCAGATCATGATGCAAGCTTAGAGGAATGGCAGAAGTCCAGAGGGAAATATAATAAAGAAATGGATAAAAAGAAAAACCAAGTATCTGGTGAAAAACCTGCTAAGCTAGAGCAAAAATCAAAGCAAAGAGTAGAAAAAGATTATGCTAGAAATGCTATACATGATTATGAAACTGGTCATAAAAGCGAAGCTAATTATGAAAAGAAAAAAGAATTAGAAGTAGCCGCTGGAGAAATGCACGGTTATTTTGCCTCTGCTAGTAAAGTACACAAGCACGGTAAAGGAAGAAGTTAATATGGCATTTAAGTTAAAGCCACCATATACGATAGATAACACGCCTATTTATAGAACTGGAACAGATCGTGAAATAAATGGTGAAACTAAAACAAACGGTGCTATAATAATAGCGGATGACATTAGTGATCCGTATCAATTAGAAAACACTATTAGCCACGAGAAGGTACACGTTGATCAAATCATGCGTGGAGATCTTGAGTTTGATAGTGAACATTATATTTGGAAAGGGAAAAAATATCCAATAAATAGCTTTAATACTGCGCAGAAAAGAAAAAAAGCTCCGTGGGAAAAAGAAGCTTATAAAAAAGAAAAACACAAAAAACACAGACGATAAAACATATATATTATGCCTAATAAAAGCAAAGATAACGAAAATATCACTAAAACAATGCAAGACAAATCTGGAATATATCAAGATAGAACAGATGGTAAATTACCACAAGGTAGAGTTGCTCAACATTATCAAGCAATGGATGCTAAAATGGAACAATCCACTAATCCATTTGCTGAAAAACTCAGAAAATCACAAGAAGCAGAAGCAGCTGCAAGAGCAGCTGAGAAAAAGAAAAACAAAGAGTCTGATACCTGGTACAACGATACTGCTAATGACGGAAATATGGTTAGTAGAGCTTTGAGGAAAGCAGAATCATACTTGCCTGGACCTAGTGGTCAAGGTGGAAACACTACTTTTGGAATTTCTAAAAAATTGTAATTTTTAAGAAAATATTTAATATTTTGAATTTTTCTAAAACTGGATATTTACGAAATAGCCCTGATGTTAATAAACCCGTCAACTATATAGCTGGCGGGTCTATTACCATGAAAGGAGTAGACTTTAAAGTTTTAGGAATACCTAACAATGGGCCAGCTGTAGTAATGGAACCTGGTAAAGATTATGATTTTCCAGGTGCTGACTATGTAAAAGAAATACCTTTAAAATGAGTGAAACTAAAAAAACATTTAAAGAAACTAAAATCGGTGCTTTTCTGTCAAGTAAAGCTCCAAAGGTTTTAGCTGCTCTAGGTGATGTTCTACCTAACCAAGGCACACTTGGTGTAGTAAAAAATCTTATAACAAGTGATAATAAGATTAAGGCAATTGATAAAGAACAAGCTATGAAACTCATAGAGCAAGATATAGCTGAAATGAAAGAAGTTTCTAGCAGGTGGAGATCTGATATGAAGTCAGATTCTTGGCTTTCTAAAAACACTAGGCCATTAGCCCTTATATTCTTAACAGCGTCAGCTGTATTCATGATGGCTATAGATTCTTTTCACTTACAATTCGATGTTGATGAAGCGTGGATAAACTTATTAAAAACATTGCTGGTGACAGTTTATGTAGCATACTTCGGAAGTCGTGGTGCTGAAAAAATAACAAAAATAAATAAATAAAAAATGGCAGCAGGAACAACAACAATAGATATAGCTGGTATAGAAGGAAATGAAGCGGCTCAACCAAGAGTTTTTGCTCATTCAGCTAATGCTATAACATTACCAGCTCAAGCAGCTGATGCTTTCGTTTATACTTACCCAGCACCTCCAGATGACACAGCTGTTGTTATGTCAAGAGGAGCTTGTATATATGTAGGTGGTGCGGGAAATATTGATGTAGAATTAGAAAGTGGTGATAGAGTATTACTTAAAGGTGTAACAGCTGGATCTTTTTTACCTATATTAGCTACTAAAATATATGGTTGGGATGCAACTAATCCAACTCCACTAAAAACAACTACAGCTACTGATATAATAGCTTTATTCTAAATGAGCATGAGTATGGGATTAACTATCCCAAACATAAGTAATTTACCTGGCGTATCAAGACCAGGAGGAGCTGGATTTGCTAATAATTATAGTTTAAACTTTGTTAGAGCGAATTATAGTCAATTAAGATTTACTCCTCAAACAATGGGAACAACAAGCATTAGTCTTTGGTTTTTAACTGACATTGCAAATACAGGTAACTCTTCCAAAGGTATATTAGTTGGTCATAATATTCAACTCCCTCAAAGCGGCATTAGTGTTAGCGAAATAAATGGCAACATAAGAATATTATATGTATCCAATTCAGCTTTAAAACAATGGAATACAACAATACCTTTTGTAGTAAACCAATGGTATCATATTGTTATTACTCATAGTGGTGATAATTCCAATATTGTACAAGCGGCTATAAATGGAGCATCATTAGTGTCTCCAACATTTAACAACACTTTCACTACACCACCTATATTTGCCGCAGTAGGAAATCTTTGGGCTGCAAATCCTAATTTTGGTTTTGGCGGAAATATAGACGAATTTGCAATAATACCTTCAACATTAAGTGATTCTCAAGTGTCAAGTATATATAATAGTGGCAAGCCAAATAGTTTGCAATCTTTTAATCCATCTATATGGTATAGATTTCAAGAGGGTTCTGGTACTTCACCTCAAAACTCTGGTTCAGCATTAGTAAACTCAACAATTACTTACCCTGGTACTTACGATACTAACGTACCTTAACACAACAAAAACAACAAACAATAAAATCAAATAAAATAAAATAAAATGGCAAAAGCAAAAAAAATAACAAAAGAAGAATTAGAAAAAGCAACTAAAATTTCTCAAGAGTATAATAGTGTTATACAAGCTATAGGTAATTTAGAACTACAAAAGCAAGACTTTTTAGTGCAAGCAGCAAAAGTAAGAGCTAGTATTGAAGAAATTAAAAAAGATCTTCAAGAGAAATATGGAAATGTTAATATAGATCTTGCTACTGGAAAATACGAAGAAAGTGCAGAAGATAAGAAAGATTAGTATAGGCTCTGACTATAAGAATGACGCTATGCATTATTCAACAGGTCAAGAGGTTTACGGTGGACATATTATTAGTGATATTCTTTTTGAAAACCAAGATAATTCTTACAATATTTTTATAACTAAAAATGATGAAGTATTGCCTTGGAAAAAGTTTAACTCTAATATGGCAGTTTCAGTAGAATACGATTTAAAGTATTAGTGAAAAGTTTATATAGCTTTATAGTAAAACCTTTAGAAGCAAGGTATGACAATATTAGAAAAGTAGATGATAAAAATCTAATAATAAATACTAGTATTGAAAACCATATATTCGTGAGTAAAAAAGCTGTCGTTGTTTCGACTCCGGCAGCTTATGCTACTGACATTAAAATAGGTGACAAGCTTTATGTACATCATAATATATTTAGAAGATTTTATGATGTTAAAGGTAGAGAAAAAAATAGCGCTACTTATTTTAAAGACGACTTATATTTTGTTTATCCAGAGCAAATATATATGTATAATTTAAACTGTCATTTAGATTATTGTTTTATAAAACCATTAAACAACCAAAGTTTACTATACAACAGAAAAGAAGAACCTAATGTTGGTATAGTAAAATATTCTAATAAGCTCTTAGAAGCCGCAGGAATAATACCTGGAACACTTATTACGTTTACCCCAAACTCTGAATTTGAGTTTATTATAGATGGTGAGCGACTCTATTGTATGAAATCAAATGATATAGCTTTAACGCATGAATACCAAGGAAACGAAAAAGAAAATAATCCAAGCTGGGCAAAAGGCTATTGAGGAACTTATAAAGGTAGCAAAAGAAAAGATTGTAGACTCAGACGATGATGTAAGCGCTGACAGATTAAAAAATGCTGCTGCAACAAAAAAATTAGCTATTATGGATGCTTTTGAAATACTTACTAAAATTCAAGAGGAAGAAGATATGCTAAATGAAAAACCCAAAGATAAAGTTCAAAAGACTTTTAAAGGTTTTGCAGAAGGGAGAAGTAAGTGATTTACGAACAAACACTTTGGAAAGAAATTAAAGAAATTGTAAATCCTAAAATATTAGCTAAAAACAATAGATTTAAAAAATGGGAGTATGGTTATAACTCTGATTATGATTTTATAGTAATAAGTAAAACTGGAAGAATTGGACAAATCATTGAAATACAGAATCTCAGGATTGCTTTACCAGCAGCAGATGAACCGTTTAAACGAAGCGAAAAAAAAGCGGAGCAAAGATGGGAAAAAGCAGATTATCCAAAAGAATTAAGTAAAATTAAAAGTAGGTTTGATTGGGAAGAATATCCATCAGACTTTAAAGAACAGTGGTATGATTATATCGACGAAGAATTCAAAAGAAGAGAAAATGGTTATTGGTTTTACAATAATGGCTTGGTTACTTATATTACTGGTGCTCATTACATGTACTTGCAATGGTCAAAGATCGACGTTGGAGCCCCTGATTTTAGAGAAGCAAACAGACTCTTCTTTATATTTTGGGAAGCATGTAAAGCAGATGCAAGATGTTATGGAATGTGCTACCTCAAAAACAGACGATCTGGATTCTCTTTTATGTCAAGCGCGGAACTTGTTAACCAAGCTACAATATCTTCCGATGCTAGATTCGGTATACTATCCAAGTCTGGAGCAGATGCCAAAAAAATGTTTACGGATAAAGTTGTACCCATATCAGTTAACTACCCGTTCTTTTTTAAACCCATTCAAGATGGTATGGACCGGCCAAAAACTGAATTGGCATATCGTGTTCCAGCATCAAAGCTTACTAGAAGAAAACTTGAGTCGAACGAACAGCTCAGAGAATTAGACGGACTTGATACGACTATTGACTGGAAAAATACAGGCGATAACTCTTATGATGGTGAAAAGCTAAAACTATTAGCTCATGACGAAAGTGGCAAATGGGAAAGGCCTGATAACATATTAAACAACTGGAGAGTTACAAAAACTACACTACGTCTTGGTTCTAGAATTGTAGGTAAATGTATGATGGGCTCAACTTCAAACGCATTAGATAAAGGTGGAAACAATTTCAAAAAATTATACTATAATTCAGACGTTACAAAAAGAAATAGAAACGGACAAACTTCTTCTGGACTCTATTCTATGTTCATCCCTATGGAATGGAACTACGAAGGATTCATGGATTCTTACGGATCACCTGTTTTCATTAGAAAAGAAAATCCAATCAAAGGAGTTGACGGTTATGAAATTACAACAGGCGTTATCGAACATTGGCAAAACGAAGTCGATGGCTTAAAGTCTGATCAAGACAGTTTAAATGAATATTACAGACAGTTCCCAAGAACTGAACAGCACGCTTTCAGAGATGAGGCTAAAAATACTTTATTTAATTTAACAAAAATATATCAACAGATAGATTATAATAGTGAATTAAATAATGAAGTATCTGTAACTCAAGGAAGTTTTCAATGGATTAATGGTGTAAAAGATACTAAAGTGATGTTTTATCCTAATAAAGATGGAAGATTTTTAATATCATGGGCACCACCTAATAGCTTACAAAATAATATAGTTATTAAAAATGGATTAAAATACCCTGGTAATGAACACGTGGGAGCTTTTGGTTGTGATAGTTACGATATTAGTGGTACTGTAGATGGTAAAGGTTCTAATGGAGCGTTACATGGATTAACTAAGTTTAGCATGGAAGATGCACCACCTAATCAGTTTTTTTTAGAATATATAGCTAGACCACAAACAGCAGAAATGTTTTTTGAAGATGTACTTATGGCTTGTGTTTTTTATGGTATGCCTATACTTGCTGAGAACAACAAACCAAGACTTTTATACTATTTTAAAAGAAGAGGTTATAGGGGCTTTTCAAT
>Ga0181387_1000256_pt1 | contig 12411 bp, 14 predicted proteins | sample 10SPOviralmetaG_FD_130119 | JGI IMG/M metagenome (GOLD analysis project Ga0181387, IMG submission 130119) | Marine viral communities from the oligotrophic San Pedro Time Series (SPOT) site, San Pedro Channel, CA, USA - 10 SPOT_SRF_2010-04-27 | ecosystem: Environmental > Aquatic > Marine > Strait...
CTTCTTGAAATCTGGTGCTATTCGATTATACGCATTTGTTACGAATTCTTCTTCGATATCCATTTTGATTTGATTATTAATAGTTTCTTGTTTTAATAATCAATTTTCTTGTTGCGTCACGCGCCAATTTATCGGCATTATAGTTACCTATGGAATGTTTATCCCCATTATTTGTATGTGCCTTTACATAAATAAATTGAACATTTGATTTATTCGCATATAATTCATATGCTGTTTTGACTAATTCCTTGTTGGGAATACTTATATCCCAATTTTTATTAAAACATTTTTCACCATAAGAACCAACGCACTTTATAGCATATTCGGAATCACTTACTATTGTTATGTTTTTACCATCTATTATATCGCTCTCTATAATATAATATGCCTCTACGATAGCACTCAATTCGGCAGTATTATTTGTTTGTTTTCCATTTATTTTTTTTGATACGTTACGTACATCATTCATATCAAAAAATATCCCTATTCCGGAAATTGCGTTTTCTCTTCCATTATTAGAACACGCTCCATCTGTATAAACATAATAATCTGTATTAAATTCTATATCATCTTTTTTTTCAGATTTTGATATATCAAATAAAGACAATGTATTATCTCCTTTCTGTTTTGAATTAATAAAATCGTCTGCTCCTTCTTGTGTATTGAATTTTTTGTATATAGCATTTTTATAACCATTTACGGATTCTTTACATTCATTCCAATTTAAAAATACTCCATTTGTTCTCCCGTTTGCTACTGCATAGAACGGCATTTGTATCATATATTTAAAGAACTTTATATTAGTTTATACAAACAAACAAAAAATTGATAATAACATACAAACAGTTATTATCAATCAAACTCATGGATATGAATAAAATCGTTGTAAACGAACCGCAACAGAATGTGGAACATCTTAAACTGAACGGAAATAAGTATGGTTCCATATACAAAATAATATTTCCAAATGGAAAGTATTATATTGGTCTAACGACCAAGTCACTAGAACAACGAAAGAAAGAACATAAAAAATGTGCGAAATATGATTCTTCAATAATTCTATATAAGGCGATTCGTAAACATAACATGATAGATACGTTTGATCTTATAGAAATAGATACAGCGGATACAATTGAGGAATTATGCAGTAAAGAAATTCAATATATTAAAGAGTATAATTCGTATTATTTGAATGGAAATGGATATAATATGACGTATGGAGGAGAGGGAGTCAACGGTTATATTCATACAGAAGAGTCAAGGCAGAAAGCGAGTGAAACATCGAAAATGCAATGGCATAGTCAGGAAGCAAGAGACCAAATGAGCAAAATCAAGAAAGCATATCACAAAAACAATCCGAAAGCAGGAAAGGAACACGGTGTTAAGATGAAAGCACATTACGAAGACAATCCAGAAGCAAGACAAAAATGTAGTGAAGCGCAGAAGAAACGGCATGCAGATAATCCGGAAGCAGCAAAGGAACAAGGTGAAAGACGGAAAAAATATATTGAAGACCATCCGGAAGTAAGAGAACAAATGAGAGAAAGTGCGAATAAATATTGGGATGAAAACCCAGAAGCAAGAGATCGAATGAGCGAAATCAAGAAACGATATTTCGAAAACCATCCAGAAGCAGGAAAGGAACAAGGCGTTAAGATGAAAGCACATTACGAAAACAATCCAGAAGCAAGACAACAAATGAGCGACACTATGAAAAAATACATTGAAGACCATCCGGAAGTAAGAGAACAAATGAGTGAAAGGTCAAATAAATATTGGGCTGATCCAGAAGCAAGAGATCAAGCGAAAGAAAGGGCGACAAAACAATGGGACGAACAAGCGAGAAAGGATAAGAGTGAAACTGTGAAGAAATATTACGCAGATAATCCAGAAGCAGGAAAGGAATATGGAGAAAAAATGAAAAAGTTCTGGGCTGACCCTGAAGTAAAACGCAAAAGAGCAGATAAATTGGGTCAAAACAAACCGTTCAATGTGTTCAAATGTGACGATAATTCACTTGTTGGAGAATTTACGTATCAATTTGAGGCAAATGACTATTTACAAAAAGAATATAATATTACGTCAAATATAAAAATAAGTGCCGTTTTAGGAGGGAACCGAACAAGTTCTCATGGATTTACATTCAAATACAAATCAAACATTGAATAAACCCCGTAAATGAATACGATTGAGACAGATCACTTATATTATGATACTTGAATCGTCATTTGCACACAAAAAATTGATAATAATATACAAACAGTTATTATCAATCAAAACCATGGGTCTCTGTACAAGTAAGCGAAATATTCCACACATTACCGATCCAAAGAGTGTAAAGACATTTATTCCACCAATTGCACAGGGTCGTGTCATTAAGTGCTACGACGGTGATACTATTACGATCGCAAGTTATCTACCATATAAAGAGAGCGAACTCTATAAATTCTCGGTTCGCATTAACGGCATCGATTGTCCCGAAATTAAGAGTAAGTGTGTTTCGGAAAAGGAATGTGCGCAAATCGCCAAGAAATGCGTAGAAGATAAAATCCTGTATAAGATGGTTAGACTGGAAAATGTATCTCTAGAAAAATACGGACGCATACTCGCCGATGTTTGTATAGATAACATCTCTATTGGTCCTTGGTTGGTAAATCAACATTTGGCTGTAAGATATGACGGTGGAACCAAGAAATCTCCAGATAATTGGATGAACTACTACACAAAAGAAGCGGTTGTATAAAATAAAGCCGTTATTATTGAAATATTAGAAAATCTATGAAAAAAAATTTGGATTCTTTTTTGAAAATTCCATTTTGGACATTTTAAAAATGTCCATTTTTGATTTTTTGAAAATACTTTTTCAAAGAAAAAACGAAAAAATGCGTTTCACTCGTATATGCTTTAAAATGCGAATAATAATATTTTTTTTATTAGCATAATTTTTTTCCATTTTTTCGTCCGTTTCATTTAGGGGATTTTTATGTAACTCATTATTAGAGTTACATTGAATGACGCAAAAATCCCCAAAAAATCAAACAAAATTTTTATGTATAAAATGTGATTATAGATGCTCAAATAAGAAGGACTATAATAAACATTTAACCACTGCAAAACATAAAAAAAGGTCAAATGATGACGCAAAAATCCCCAAAAATCCCCAGACCTATTCTTGTGAATGTGGAAAGATTTATAAATATAGACAGGGTTTATACAGTCATAAAAAGAAGTGTGTGTTTTTAAAAAATGAAGTAATTCCAATTGAAGATAGTGATAAGAGAACCGTGTTGAATATATTGACCCAAAATAGAGAACTAATGGAAATGTTACAAGAACAATCAAAAACAGTAAATAAACTTACTAAAACGGTTAATGAAATGATGCCAAAAATAGGAAATAATAATACGACGAATAACAATAAATTCAATCTCAATGTGTTTTTAAACGAAGATTGTAAAGATGCTCTTAACTTTTCAGAGTTCGTAGATAAAATACAAGTATCATTTGACGATCTGGAGAACCAAACACAATTGGGTTATGTGAATGGGTTTTCTAAATTATTTATAGAGAACCTGAAAGAATTGGGAACGACAAAACGACCGATACACTGTACCGATGTAAAACGAAATATATTATACATCAAGGAAAACGATGCCTGGGATAAAGAAAGTTCTCAGGAATCGTTGAAAAAGGGCATTCAAACATTGGCTATGAAATCTCACCAATCGCTGTCCGAATTGAAAGAAGCGAATATTATAGATTACTCCGATATAGATTCGGATTTTTCAAATAAATGTATAGAAATCCAACGTAATATAATGCCAGGTTCTCAGAAAGATAAGCACCTAGATAAAATTATAAATAATATATCAGTCAATGCTGCTGTATCTAAAGAGTGATTACACATATAATATTTCACTGTTTATTATCATGTATGGACATAATTCACTGTGTAATTTTTCGTTATATTTTATACCAGATTTCAAATAATCGTCTTTATGAAAATACCATTTATTTCGCTGTGCATCCCACATACAATTATATCCTTTTGCACGTTTGATATCTTCGTATTTTAAATTTAAAAATATACGTTTTGATACGGGATATACTCTTACTGGGTATACTTTTGAATCCTTGAACATATTGTAATATAAGATTATAATATTAAAATATTTTAAGTGTATTATATAAATGAATTGGACGATGTATTATTTTAACATATGTTTGTATATAAATACCTTTTTATATATAAGTGCATACATAGCAAATGTACGCATTGTTGATCCACCAGATGCGTCAAAATCAATACATAAACTATTACATACTGTTGAACCAAATAAATTAGGATTGGATTTAATACAATATGAAGACTCACGCAATGAAAAAAATAAATATGTAGAACAAAATACTTGGAAATTAGATGATTTGTATAAGGCTTATGTTTGGACTGCTAGTGGTGGAAGTCATACTACAGAAGATGGAGTGAGTTTTGTTTTAGAATGGTATTATCCCGAAGTAGAGGATGATAAACAAATCGTGCAAGGATTTTTGCTGGGTGTATTGGAGAACTCAACACAACCAGAATATAACTATGTATTTAATTTACGAAGATTGGTTTTACACCCGAATCTTTATGCCGGAACGAATGGTGAAATAAATAATGCAAACGTAACAAAAGATCTTATGACCGAATGTTATAGATTTGCGAGTGAAATGAATTCTACAATCATTACAAAAAATTTAAATCAACGCGTATTAGTAGAACTGGCGTATTTAAGAACTCTCGAAAAATAAGATAAAAACATCTTATTATTAAATATATAATGAATTCATTGTTTTCATGGGCTCGAATTGTACTTCCGAAGATTAGTAAGACAGAACGAATTGCTTTACAGAGTGGAACTGTCGGATTGGATAGATTAATATTTTCAGGTGAAATGAATAAAAATAAACTGAAGAATTATAAAATAAACAGACATACTGAAATTGATAAAGAAATGATCTCGAGAATTCCCAAATTGATTGATACTTTGAATGATGTAGAGTTGAATAGAAACATTTGCATGCCTAAAACACATGAATTTTGGTCTGTATGTAAAGAAAATAAGTTTTTTTCATTGATATTTCCAAGTGAATATGGTGGAATGCCTATGTCAAAAACTGGATTGAGTGATTTGTTACAAAGATTAGCTTCATATTCAGCGGTTGGTTCTATACATGTTATGGTACCGAACTCATTGGGTCCTGGAGAACTTTTAACACATTATGGTTCTGAACGTCAAAAAAATAAGTATTTACCTCGTTTATCGGCTGGTGAGATACCTTGTTTTGGATTAACTAGTCCAGAAGCAGGTTCTGACGCGGCTGGTTCTATGACAGACTTTGGAGATGTATATCTCAATGATAATGATGAAGTTAGAATTCGAATTACTTGTAATAAACGATACATCACTTTGGCACCAGTTGCTGATATTATTGGTCTTGCATTCAAATTAAATGATCCGAATGGATTACTTAAACGAATGATAGACGAAGATAAAAATGGTGAAATAACCCTCGCTTTAATAGAACGCGATGCAGAAGGTTTGGAAATTGGGAATTGTCACGATCCATTGGGTGTTGGATTTGCTAATGGTACTATTAGAGGAACAATTGATATTGGAATCGAACAAGTAATTGGCGAAGAAAAAGGATTAGGGGAGGGATGGAAAATGTTAATGGAATGTTTAGCAGCAGGAAGAGGTATTGCATTGCCTGCAAGTGCTGCAGGTTCTAGTAAAATGCTTGCGAATACAATTGGTGCCTATACAAACGTAAGAAAGCAATTTAATATGCCTATTTCAAAATTTGAAGGTATTCGTGAAAAATTGGCAAATATAACATTAAGAACAATTGAGATAGATGCGAGCGTTACACTAATGAATTCTATATTAGATAACAACGAACAACCTCCTGTATTATCTGCTATTTTAAAATACAGAACAACTGAGTGTTCTCGTGAGGTATTAAATAATGGTATGGATATTCTTGGGGGTTCTGGAATATGTCGTGGAAGTCAGAACTTTATAGCTCCTGCTTACATTGCTAATCCAATCGGAATAACAGTAGAAGGTTCGAATACATTGACACGAAGTATGATTACTTTCGGACAGGGCGTTAATCGTTCTCATCCATATATAGACAATTTAGTCACTGCAATACAGGATGATGACAAAGAAGCATTTAAAGCGAATGTTTATAAACTGGTAAAAATGAACGTTAAAAATATGTTCCCGAGTAGGAATGAAACGCAACACGATAAATTTATGAGATTTTTTTCACTTAGTTCAAATTTAAGTTTACTATTAGGTGGATCTTTAAAAAAGATGGAATATTTATCTGGAAGATATGCAGATTTGTTGTCTGATATATACTATGGATATGCACTAGAGTGGTACTTTGAACAACACGAATTATCAGACAATTTACTTAGAGTAATGCAAAAGGATTTAAATGATAGAATGTATAGAAATGTTGAGAAAATTATTTATAATCATCCTCATAGTCACGCACATAATATTTTAAAGCGCATTACCATCGGCAAAACCAATAAGATTCCACAGATTACAGACGGAGATGTTGATTACTTGGCAAGTCAGTTGACCGAACCAACCCTGATTCGAAAAACGTTTTCTAATAATATATTATTGAAAAGTGATAATATTAAATTACTTAATACAACATTCAGTAAATTCTGTAATGCTGCAGCAGATCCGGACGATTTGGAAGATATACGCCGACGCGTAATTGCTGTAAATGAATATGATCTTTTTAATAATAGTAGCAGTTAGTTTGCTTAAAATAAATGTTAGATATAATAATTACCTAACATTTATAAGAAGTATTGATGTTGCCCAAAAACCTTAAATGGTTGTAGCATATCTTTTATTGTGGGGTTATTTGATATTGGTGACTTATTATATTCACATGCGTCTAAATACCATGTTTCGTATTCTTTATCCCACTGCAAATTATATTTCTCTTTTGTTTCAATATCATCTTTATCAACACACATATAAATGCGAATAGAGATAAATGGTTTTATGGTTTTAAACAATGGCATTGTTATATATCATTATGAGAAAAATATTGTTTATATGAAAGTATTTCATTTTCTTCATTATAAAATATAAATTAATAATGAAAAATGTTATTAATATTAATCGTACGACTTACTTGAAAACTCAACTGGACTTAGACGCACGATAGGAGTGCGAGTCCTGTTCGACATACGCATCGAAGTCTGTATAAGAAACTTAGTGGGGGTACGGGTGCGCTGGGATCTGCGAAGAGTAGATGTCTTACTGGGCATGTAGTTATTATAGTCATCATCTCTTTATATCTTTAAATAAATGTTTTATTCGAATACGATTGCTGTTACATGGTTCTCTGTTATGGTGTCTTTGTTTATCTTACTTTTAAATCCTTCGTCGTTAAATGTATAACAATTATCGTATATACCGAATAAAGTGTCTAAAATGTCTTGGATGTGATGTCTTTGCAAAAAACAATAATGAATGGATAAATACAATACAGGCTTGTATTTACGGAGAATGTGGGAAATTCCGGGAATTACTATCATCTCGCCTCCTTCAATGTCCATCTTAATAAAACAAACATCTTCTGGATTAATATTGTTGTTTGTAAATAACGTGTCAATACTAATCGTTTCCACACTTTCGATGTTTTGCTCACGTTCCTCTTTTGTCCATCGCCCTTCCCAAGAACTATATTCGGGGTTTGATACAAGCATTGTCGATTCTGAATTTCCCCATTTACCGTTACCACCAAATGTTATAATCTCATCTTTATCGGAAAGACATTTATTTATAAGAGTAATATTATTAAAATTATTTACCGATAGGTTCTCGGTTAGTCTATGAAATGCAAGACGATCCGCTTCAATTGCAACTACTTGTTTAAATATCTGTGATGCATACATGACTGTTGGACCAATCCATGCTCCTACATCAATATACGTACCATTCATGTCATAATAATGATCCATAATGTGAAATGTGCTTTTTTCCCAATGCTGAAAGTGTGGACTAGAGAACCATTTCTCGCTATACGATCCTTTCACATTAAAAGATAGATTGTTTTTTGTAATTTCCATATTACTCTTATATGTACTTGTACACAAATTTTTAAATCAGTTTTGAAGTTATAAAATTGAAAATCTACATATTTTTAATCTTACAATCAGTTAACACTATGAAACCTCAAGAGAAAAACGATGTGGATGAACGCATTATACGTCGCCACACTGCTCTTCCGTACGCACTCGGTGGAAATTGTGCCAAATATCAGGGTTTCGATAATACATATAATTATTTACAACGTGAGCATGCGGAGATTTGGAATACAACTCCAGATGAAATCGTAAGAAAGATTATTATTGACGAGATTAACAATTGGAAACATTTATAACCTATATAAATGGATAACTATGAATAATAGAAACTATGTTATCTAGTTATTTAGGTGAGCGTGCATTTAAAATTTTTACGGACCATTGGTTACAAGAAAATGACACAATATTATTATTAAAGAAACGCAAGATAGCAAAACAGCTTATAAAAAATTTAGTATGGATTTCTAAAATGTCCATAACATATGTACCCAATGATAGATTATTTACAACTTCATATAACGGATTACATAAATATTATCCGTATATCTGGCGTGTTTATTCAGACAATACGATTAAATCTATCCTTAACTATGCTATAACAGTCTCAGGCGCCCCACGCACAATTATCAATTAAATGATTATTTTGATATAATTTTAATATATCAAAATATGATTAGTTTCTGTTTCTTCTTTTGCTAGTTTTATTTTTCTTATTGCGTTTATTTTGCCGTTTGCATGTTTTACCTCCACGTTTTGAGGTCTTATTCTTCGCTTTTCTACAGAATGTTCTCTTAGTTCCACGGGCGACCTTGCAACCACGAAGTTTCTTACACTTATTGGGTTTAACGCGCTTTTTTACACATAAACTCTTTGCCATTATATATTTCTTATATATTTTATTTTATTACTAAATTGACATAAACATAACGTTACATATAAGATAGATGAAGTGTCGAATTTTAATAGACAATGGTGATTATTCCAGTTGGAAATTTCACGATTTTGATACAAATCATGAAATTGAAAACGAACAATTGAAAATGATTGACCCGATCAAATTAAAACTTTTTACAAATGATATTATAGATTACGACGGGAATGTTATCTGTTCTAACGCACGTTCGTGTCCTACATTGGCAGGAACTCTTATACTTGATAAAAATAGAACATATGGGGCGACACCGAAAAGAAAGAAATCGTATTATAAATGTGTCCCCGATGATTCACGTCTGCCTACATTTTTATTGCCTTTTGAACTGAAGATGGGATTTTCTAAAAAATTTAAGAATAAATATGTGGTTTTTAAGTTTAAAGAGTGGAATGGTAAACATCCGATTGGAACTATGGTGAATATTCTTGGTGATGTTGACGACTTAATTGTATTTTATGAATATCAACTATATCGGCGCAATTTGAGTGATTCGGTCGCATCATTTTCTAGTCGTGTTAAAAAATTGTTCAAAAATGATAATTATAAAGAATGTATTGAGACCATTTTGAATAATCCGAAATATAATATAAAAGACAGAACACACGAGAATGTTTTTTCAATTGACCCGAAGGGTAGTAAAGATCTAGATGATGCGTTTAGCATTACACAATTGGATGGTGGATTATTCAAAATGAGCATCTATATAGCGAATGTGTATTTTTGGATGGAAGAATTTGGGCTTTGGGAATCATTCAATAATCGGGTTTCCACCATTTATTTGCCTGATAGGCGACGCCCAATGTTACCAACCATACTTTCTGATAACTTATGTAGTCTATTGGAAAAGCAACTCAGATTTGCGTTTTGCATGGATATTATCATAGATGACAATGGCGTTATCCAGAAGAATGGCAATGGTGAAGATGATATAAGTTTATATAATGTTATAGTGAGATCTAGAAATAATTATGCATATGAAGACCATAAAATGAAAAAGGATACGGATTATATGAATTTATACAGAATAACTAAAAATTTGAAATACGATATAGAGGATAGTCATGATGTCGTTGCGTATTGGATGGTGTTTATGAATAAAAAATGTGGAGAATTAATGGTTAAGAATAAGTTTGGGATTTATAGAAATGCGATTGCTAAGTCACAACCAACCGTTATAAATAATCCGGAAGTTACTGGTGAGATGAAGAGGATGATGGAGAATTGGCGTAATCTAACCGGACAATATGTATTATATGATGACGATTCTGAAAATATGCGCCACGATGTATTGAATACAAAACATTATGTACATATAACTAGTCCTATACGTAGATTGGTGGATTTACTCAATCAATTTATGTTTATGTTCAAGTTCAATATGATTAATGATACAAGCATTATGGCAAAGACATTTCTGGGAAAATGGTTGGGGAAAATAGAATACATTAATGGTTCTATGCGTTCTATTCGGAAAGTTCAAAGTGACTGTGAACTAATGGCACTTTGCGTTAATAAACCAGAATTATTTGAGGATACTTATAAAGGCGTTATTTTTGATAAAATGATTCGTAATAATGGCGTTATTACATACATGGTCTATCTGGAAAAGTTGAAAATGCTATCAAAGGTAACAACCGATGTTGTTTTGGAGGAACATAGTAGACAGGAGTTCAAACTTTATTATTTTGGCGATGAGCATAACAGTAAGAAAAAAGTGCGTTTAAAATTAATATGAAAATGTTTATAAATCTCTTATATTGTTTATTCTATGTAAACTAGATATCATCAAGGTCGATGTCGTCGTCATAGTCGTCATCGGAAACCGCAACGTCCTCTATAATTTCAGACTTGTTCACATCCACTGTATCAAACTTTTCATGAATGTTTACCGCATCCTTTGTGAATTCAACTCCATTAATATCATTATTATTGTTGTCATCGTCGTCGGTCTCTACAACCTTATATCTACCAGAACATACTGAAATTAGGTCACACGTTTTATAAGTTGGTCCTTCCCATTCACGTAGACCGATAATCACAATACCATTGGGTTCAATGCGATTTCTAGACTTATTTCGCCCCTTGAACTTGCCTCTGATCGTACAGACCAATCCCGTGTATCTACCGTCTGTGCTATTCACCTGTACGCGCCCGTTTCCCAAAATCTTTTCTACATATGCCTCAACCTCCAACTCGGATGTAATCTTATACTCCCGCTGAATAAAATTAGAACCTCCGTTCGCTCCCCTCTTGTGTCCTTTTCCTCCAGTAGTATTTCTTGGCATTTTAGTTAGAAAGTGTGTGTTATATAATGATTTATAGCGTTTACTTTTTAGATTCAATTTTATAATTATAATAACAGAAAAAAGAGAAAAATAGATATATAGATATTATTATAAACACAATATTATGAACATGATTTTACCTGAATATGAACAATCTGTAATGGTTAAAGACTTGAGTTTTAAATATTCAAATGTAAGTCCATTAGATAAGCGATATAATCAAACTGTTATTAATAATGTATCGTTTGAACTTAAAAAGGGGAGCAGATGTCTCTTAATAGGATCAAATGGGTCAGGAAAAACAACTCTTATGAGAATACTGTCTGGTCGCCATTTAACACAAAATCCACGCAACATACGAGTGTGCGGATTAGATCCGTATAGCGATTGTAGAATGAACTTCCATAGGTCTTATCTTGATTGTAATTGGGGATTAAGGTCTGTATCGTTTACTGGTTCTGGTATTCCGATGTGTGCAGATATTCCTGTATACGGAATGATGGAAAAACTTCAATCAGAATATCCAGAGAGACGCGATGAAATCGTAAAAATGCTACGCATAGATTTGAATTGGAGAATGAACTGTTTGAGTGATGGACAACGACGACGAGTTCAATTATTGCTTGGTTTAGTTAGACCTTTTGAAATACTTCTTATGGATGAAATTACTACGTCGCTTGATGTAATTGTGAGACAAGATTTGTTGCGGTGGTTAGAAAAAGAAAGTAAAACTCGTGGTTGTACCATTATATATGCTACACACATTTTTGATGGTTTGGACGATTGGCCGACTGATTTGTTATATCTTACAAATAATGGAACTATCGGATATTCGGGGAAATTGACAGACTTGGATTATTACGTAGAATTAAAAAGGACGAATCATCCGGCAAAAATGTTAGCATTAGCATTAGATAGGTTAGGATGCGAGGTGTATAAAAAAGAAATGGAAGGAGGTGTGGAAGAAAAAAGCGATCCGAGTGATAGACAGGGAGGATATGCAAGTGGTCGTAATATGCAAG
>Ga0181387_1000257_pt1 | contig 12403 bp, 19 predicted proteins | sample 10SPOviralmetaG_FD_130119 | JGI IMG/M metagenome (GOLD analysis project Ga0181387, IMG submission 130119) | Marine viral communities from the oligotrophic San Pedro Time Series (SPOT) site, San Pedro Channel, CA, USA - 10 SPOT_SRF_2010-04-27 | ecosystem: Environmental > Aquatic > Marine > Strait...
ATGATTGTATAAACTCTATACATCACTTGTATAAACTCTATACATCACTTGTATAAACTCTATACACACTTGTATAAACTCTATACAGCATTTGTATAAACTCTATACATCACTTGTATAAAATCTATACACATTTGTATAAACTCTATACATCACTTGTATAAACTCTATCCTTATTGCAAGTAAGTTGCACTAAGCTTATATAGTTTTAAATTTGTATTTCTTTTTTTCGTTTATTTTTGCATTTAGTTTATTTAATTTTTCCCTTTAGCAAAAGCTATGCCAATTTTAAACATTGTATAAAATTTATACAGCTAAAATAGTAAATTGTATAAAATCTATACAGCAGGTGTATAAAATCTATACACATTGTATAAAATCTATACACATTTTTAAGATTTTAAAATTGGCACGCAAGCTGCAAATATAGTTTTATCAGTAATTTGCTGGTATAACCTATAAATAATAAAATAATATGAATAACACAGAAAACCAAATCGACATTGTTAACGCCTTAGAAATTATCTTTGCAGAGCATGGTGATAAATTAAGTTAAGTTAACAATAACCTTCAAGCCCTGTCACGCAAGTGACGGGGTTTTTAGGTGTAAAAATGAAACCAATTATTAAATTCTCACCAATAGAAATATATAAATACATGAACGACGATTATTATGACGAACACATAAAAGTTACGAATACGGGCTTTTGTCCTGATGGCTCACCTTATCCTATGAACAAACTTAAGTGTACTTTGTGCGGTACTGAATGGCTGGATGATGAAGATCCGTGTGAATGTACACTTGACAACGATAACAATGAATGATTTAAACGACCGAATACATATGAAACAACTAATAAAATTACTAAATAACCACAAAACACGAGCAGCTTGGTCTAAAGGTGTTAAAGCATTTGCCTTTGACTTATTAGAGAACCTTGAAAGTAGGGACATAACAAAGGATAACCTATTAAACGGAGCAACCGATTGGTCGCAATATTCTTATGGTGGATGTGCCTTTATATATGACCAAGACATTGCCGAACATCTTTGCACACCTAGTGAGTTGAAATCTCGAAAAGGTGGAGACTGGCAACCGAGTAGGAATGAGACTTGGTTAGATGTTCAAGCTAGGGCATTAGGACAAGCTTGTTCTTTAATCCTTCGATTGAATAGAAAGGTAAAGTAATATGAAAAACTTTGATTCAGCTATTGAAAGAATAAACAAAGTAAAAGACTTTGACTCATTAAGTGAGTTAGAGAAAAGCTTTGAAAGATTGTATAAGTATGGATTTCTAACTGAAAAGGAATTATTAGAATTAGATCACAAGCTTTTACACAAATCCAATGTATTAAACGGATACAGAAACCTTATAAAATAACCGATAAAATACCAATACCACATGAAAAATAACCAAGAAAATACAGACATACAAGATATGTTTGACTCATTAAAACCAAGCAAAAAGGAGCAAGCCATTGTTTGGCTATTGTCACCAGTAATTGTACTTGCAAGTTGGGCAATCTTAATCTTTATATGTAGCCTTTAAATGAGCGTAACCGAATACATAGAAGAAACAGCTTTTGTTTACCGCATCAAATCGGATTACAAAGAAGTCTACATCGAATGGCATATGAAAGACTTACCTCACCTGTTTACTGGACGAGCTAGTAGCCATGAGGAAAAGATTGAACAATACAAATCAGTATTAAAAGAAATAAAGAAAATGAGTAGCTCTGCTACGAATCAACAAAGTTGACACTTAATAATAGAAAGAAATAACATGAAACACATAGTAATTACAAACACCATATCGCAAGGATATATACCAGCTTACAGGAACGAAGACGGCACGCCTGTAATATTTGCAGATGAATCAACAGCTACGGCAGAAATAACGGACGCTATGCACGCTTACAACCAAGCACGCTTAAACGAAGGTGAATACGAAGATTTAATGTGTGAACCTGAAGACTGGGCGGTTAGCGTTGACGAAGCCAAAGAATACGGAATCAAACTATAAAACCAAAACATGAAGATAAGAAAAAAACACAGAAAACCTTTAAAGAATTATCAACTCTTTGCGAATCACACCTTACCTAGTGGCATTGTTAAACAACGAGCGATAAGCGAGGTAGAAGCACGCAGTGCGGAGGAAGCCAGTAAGACAGGTTTTACCCTTGCAAAGATGTTAGGTATGAAATTTACTCACGCAAAGGAGGCAACGCAATGAGCTTAGAGATGCTGTTAATGTTTGCACTTATTGTCTTGATCTCGCTTGGTTTTCTATATAGTGAACCATGAATTACAGCACGATAGAAGGATGCATTAGACAATCAACTAACCAACCAATGAGGACCGAGATAACACCTAAAGATTTTAAATACATTAACCAACCAATAAAAAATATGAAAATAACTACACTACATTTAACCGACTATTCCTACGATCACTTTGAAACTTTTGATGGATGGTTAGAGGATACTGACCTTTTAAATTATATTCAAAAATGGTGTGAAGATAACCAAGTAGATTACAATGATGAAGATAATGCATGGACTAAGTCTATAAAACAAACTGAAACTAGGAACGATTTATTATGATAGAAGAAACCATGCACTATATAATGACCGAGCACTTTAAAGGTGTGCTTGATCCCGAACATAAATATTTTAACCTTTACCTGTCCTTACAGAAACTATTGGAGGAGTATAACAATGGAGAATAAATACTGGTTACTTGAACCTTCAGACAGCTTTCTTGATATAAACCAAGATGACATTGATGAGATGAGGTGGAAAGCTGGTCTTGAACTTGAACCTGATTGTATGACCTTAGCTAAAGCCAAAAAGGAACAAGATATTTTAGATAGCTTAGAAGAAAAAGAAAATGACAACTAAACTTAAATTTACTGAAGCAGAAAGTTTTACCTTGTTAAGTGAACACTTCCCAGACCTTCAAAAGAACGGAGCTAGGAAACAACTTAAAGAAGCTTACGACTGGGTTGAAGGTTATGGAGAGACATACGATTGGGAAGATGATAGATGTAAAAGTGATGTGATTCCTCCTTTAATACCTGATGCTACTCGTCTTATCAAACTTGAAGGAGGTGAAGATGAGCGTGATTTTATCTTTCAGTTTTGGGAGATAGAAAATAACTTCCCAGTAGATGAACTTAAACTAAAGCGATTAGAGAAGTGGTTATTCTATGAGCTTGATCCATTTGATGTTGGAGTGTTTGAACTTTGGCGTTGTGATAAATGGGGAGGTGGACACAGACGCTTATTTAGTAACATCGATTGGTATCTTTATAAAGGATACGAGAGTTACGAAGAGTTTAACACAAAGTTTAAACCGATATGAGTAGCCTAGAAGATTTCGATTGCAACGATGTTATAAGTAGATCATTCGCTTTAGAAGTAGCGGAAGGATTTGAAAAGTTCTGGAGTAACAATCAATTAGGTTACAATAAATACGGGGAGATCATCCGAACAAAAGAAGTACGCGTCCGTCCTAAAGCTTTTCACGACTTTCATTTTGGAAGGAAGGAAGCGATTGACAAGATAAATTTATACAACGAAAAGAAACAATAATGAAAGCTTTAATGATTCAATGGGGTAAGGCTCGCTATAGAAAAGCCCAAGAGATATATAAGAAACAAGGATATAATTCAGAATTACCTGCCTATAAAAAATTAGGAAGGGAAGTACATGTACCTATTGAACAAGCAATACATAAATTCTTTGAAGATAACCTTAGACCTAACTCACCAGTACCTGTTTGGTTACCTTTTATATGGGACTTAGAACCTGATGTGGTAGCGTTTTTAGGAGTGAAGGTATTGTTTGATATCCTACCTAAAGAACCTTACATATCCGAAGCTTCTTTTCATGTAGCTAAAGCATTGGAAGATGAAGTACGCGTCCGTTACTTTAAAGAACATGTAACAAAGAGTGATTGGTTGTTATTAAAGCACGATCAAAAGGATGTACTTACAAGGAATAGATTTGTTAATAAATTCTGGGATAAAGAAAGGAAGTATCACAAACAAGGAAGGTATCAAAGGTTTGAACTTTGGAGTAAGCGTAACAAGATCATGCTTGGTTCTTGGTTGATTGAATTGATACGGATGCAAACTAATTTATTCCATGTCAAAGTTAAAAGTTCAAATGGCAGTACAAAACGAAAAGCTTTAGCACCTAACAAAGACCTGTACGCTTGGGTGGATAAGTACGATAAGAATTGTGAGGTTATCCGTCCGTTCTATTTAGCTACACCTGAACCACCTATTGATTGGGTATCTAACTACGGAGGTGGATATAATAGTGAAGGACTTCCTACCTTGCCTATCATGAAGATCAAGAACAACGATGGTATAAAACATCGTGACTTGTCTGTAGCTTATGAACCTCTTAACCGATTGCAACGAGTAGCTTGGAAGATCAATCCTAAGATGTTGAACCTTATGAACTGGGCGTGGTCCAGGGACTTGACTATCGGAGCGATGGAGAAGAGTGAGTTGTTAGAACCTCTTGATGTTATACCTGACTTAGCAGACAGAGACCCAGAAGGATTCACTGAATGGAAGCGTAAGCAAAGAGCAATCTATGAGTTCAACTTACGGAGTAACGGACAACGAATGCGTTGTTTAAAGATACTTAACATAGCAAAACGCTACGCTGACATGGATAAATTCTACTTTCCTTATCAAATGGATTATCGAGGACGAGTGTATTCAATACCTAGCTATGTTAATCCACAATCCTGTGACTTTGGAAGGAGTGCTTTACAATTTGCTGAAGGAGTACCTATCAACAACAATGAAGACAGCAGATGGTTGCGTGTACACGGAGCTAATGTGTTTGGAGTGAAGGGGAGCTATGAGAAACGACTAGCTTGGATAGAACAAAAGGAGAAGTTGATCCTTGAATGTGCAGATGATCCTTGTGAGAATGACTGGTGGCAAACAGCGAGTGATCCCTGGGCTTTCGTACACTTTTGTTTTGAATACGGAGCGTTTAAGAAGCACGGATGGGGGTTTGAAACTAGATTGCCTTGTCACATGGACGCTAGTTGTAATGGCATACAGATTCTATCTTTGTTAACGAGAGACGAGGAATCAGGAAGACATGTTAATCTTTTACCTGACCAAAGACCACAAGATATATACCAGGAAGTAGCTGATCAAGTACACGATGTACTGATGAAAGACAAGAGTAAGAATAGTCTAGCTGGTGACTGGTTAAAGTTTGGAATAGATCGTAGCTTTACTAAGAAGATCGTGATGTGTAAACCTTTTGGAATGAATGGATACACGAGTAAAGATGCACTTGAAGAAGCTGTTGTTAAACGCTTGAAGGAGGGACTAGGTAGTCCGTTTAGTAAGGAGGATTTTAACAACGCTATGATCTACCTCGCTTCTTTGATCAACGACAAAGCTAACAATCTTATACAACCACACATCGAATTGATGAGATGGTTTAAAAGAATAGCAAGGACAGAAGAACCTTTGACTTGGACTACTCCTTTTGGATTGGAAATTGTACAAGCTTTGTATGATCAAACTGTAGTTAAAGTGAACAGCATTCTTAATATGCAAAATACCATCCTTACTTTTAACAACAAACAAACAGGTGTTAGCAGTAAGAGAATGGCACGAGCTATTGTACCTAATTTTATACACAGCATTGACGCAAGTGTGATGATGGAATTAGCTTGCAAAAGTAATTATTCTATAGCAAGTATACATGACAGCTTTGCAACGCAGAGTCCAAACGCACCGAAGATGCACCAACAATTAAGAGAGATTTACACAGAACATTTTAGCGATGACCTCATTAACAAGTTCAAGGATGAGGTAGAAGCACAACGAGATTGTAAACTGGAAGACAGCCCAGAACTTGGCACACTAGATGTGTCGGCACTAAACGACTGCCAGTATATATTCTCATAATAAATAAAAACATAGAAAAACAATGGCGATAAAATCGAGACAGAGAGAAGAAGCAATAACGACAGCTATAGGTACTGCTCAGTACCCTTGGGTTAACACACCTAGTACAAAGTTTGTACCCGAAGGAGAGTATAGCTGTAATATAATACTAACGAAAGAAGAAGGTGAAGCTATCATTAAAAAGGTAGAACCTATTCTTGAAAAGAAACAACAGGAACAAGCGGAAGAGTCTGGTAAAAAGGTAAAGACTTATGATTTACCTGTTCAATTAGAAGGAGATACTTATGTATTAAAAGCTAAGTTGAAACCAGTAAATGGTACGCGTAAAGATGGTACTGAGTTCACTAGATCATTAGGTCTGTTTGATTCTAAAGGTAATCCTTGGGACAGAGAAGTAATCATTAGAGGTGGATCAAAGATACGCTTAAGCGTACGCCCTAAGACTTGGTTCTCTCCCTTGCTAGGTGCTGGTGTATCACTAGAGTTACTAGCAGTACAGGTAATCGAGTTGGCAGACGGGGAACTATCCAGTCAAGCAGCAGAATCTTTTGGCTTCACTGAAGTTGAAGGAGGCTATGTTAACGGAGGTGAAACCCTTGACCAAGCTCTTGATGCGGAAGAAGAAGAAGAACAAGACATTATCAAAGCAGACTTTTAGGTCTGGATTTGAAGAGAGAATAGCATCACAACTAAGACGCTGTGGTATAAAGTATACTTACGAATCGTTAGTCATTGAGTACAAGCGACTTAGCACTTACACTCCTGACTTCATCCTCCCCAACGGAATCATTATTGAAACCAAGGGGAGATGGGTCACGGAGGATAGGTCTAAGCATTTGTTAATCAAGGAACAACATCCTGATCTAGACATTAGGTTGTTATTTCAAAACGCTTACAACAAGATTCGTAAAGGAAGTAAGACTACCTATGCAATGTGGTGTGAAAAGAAAGGAATATTATATGCACATAAACAAGTACCAAAATCATGGCTTTCACTAGAACGCATCAGCAGTGTGCAAAGTGTGGATCGAGTGACGCTCTTGCCGTCAACGAAGACGGAAGCACAATGTGTTTCAGCTGTGATACATACAGTCGAGGCAAGCAACAAACTATGACAACAACCAACAACGATACATCATTTATACAAGGGAAACCACAGGAAGTAGCTAGAAGGAACTTAACTAAGGAGACTTGTCAGAAGTGGGGGTATCACATTGGAACTCACAACGGAGAACCAGTACACATAGCTAACTACAAGAGTAGGAACGGAGCACTAGTAGCACAGAAACTACGATTCGCTAACAAAACTTTTTCTATCAAAGGAGAGCTGTATGGCTTATACGGACAGCACCTTTGGAGTAGTGGTGGAAGAAGAGTAGTGGTTTGTGAAGGGGAGATTGATGCGTTAAGTGTCAGTCAAGCTTTCGGAAACAAATGGGCTGTCGTGAGTGTACCTAACGGAGCAGGAGGAGCAAAGAAGTATGTCAGTCAAGCGATTGATTGGTTGGAATCCTTTGAGAAAGTAATCTTCTGCTTTGATAACGATGACCCAGGACGAGATGGAGCTGCAAAATGTGCAGCTCTCTTGACTCCTGGTAAAGCACACATAGCAGAACTGCCACTTAAAGATGCTAATGATATGTTAGTGGCAAAGCGTAGCGAGGAGTTGGTGAATTGCTTATGGCAAGCGAGGGAATATAGACCTGATGGGATAGTAGGAGGAGAAGATATATGGCAAGCTGTGATAAAGGAGGATACTTCTGAGTCACAACCTTATCCGTATGTTTCTTTGAATGATATGACACACGGTATAAGACGAGGAGAGTTGGTGACACTTTGTGCTGGTTCAGGGATTGGGAAGTCCTTGTTCTGTCGTGAAGTTTGTCACCATCTCCTTGGACTTGGCGAGACTGTAGGTTATATAGCACTGGAAGAATCAGTAAGAAGAACTGCACTTGGTATCATGGGCATTCATCTTAACAAACCTTTGCACCTAGAGAATGATCTGAAGGAGGAGGAGTTACGCAAAGCATTCGATGAGACTATGGGTAACAAGAACTTCTATACCTATGATCACTTCGGCAGTACAGAATCTGATAATCTATTATCAAAGATACGCTACCTGTGTAAAGGATTAGGTTGTAAGTGGATATTCCTTGACCATCTATCTATTGTAGTTAGTGGTATTCAAGGTGACGATGAACGACGGTTAATTGATAATACGATGACACAACTTAGAAGCTTAGTAGAAGAGACTGGATGTGGAATGGTGTTAGTATCACACCTTAGAAGACCACCGAATGGTGGAGGACATGAAGAGGGTGGAGTAACTAGGTTATCAGACCTAAGAGGTAGTCATTCGATACCACAACTTAGTGATATGGTCATAGGATTGGAGAGAAACCAACAAAAAGAAAACAATAACGAAACAAAAGTAAGAGTCTTAAAGAATAGATTCTCAGGTGAGACTGGGCTGGCATCTACATTATTTTATAATCAAGATAGCGGTAGGTACACAGAGAGTGAGGATGTATTCAAAGACAAAACAATAACCAACAACAGCGGACCAAGTCCGTTTTAATAATATGAAAATACTATTCTTTGATATAGAAACCAACGGCATCGAGGACTTCACTAATCTGAGTGACCTCAAGGTCTGTCATTGCATATCCATCTACGATCCTATTGCCAGTAAGATGATTACCTTTGAGGGTGACGGGATAAAGGAAGGACTTAATATGTTAAGCAAAGCAGACAAGATCATAGGACATAATGTGATAGGGTTTGATCTACCTGCGTTAGCTAAGTTGTATAACTTCCATCCACCTCTAGCTAAAGTACAAGACTCTCTCGTTATGAGTAGATGTTTACATCCTGACTTAAGAGAAGATGACTTCAAGCGAAAGGACTTTGATCCTGCGATGGTAGGTAGTCACAGCTTGAAATCTTGGGGACACAGGATGGGTAAGATGTTAAAGCTTACTTACGGAGAGAATGAAGATGCGTTCGATCACTACAACGAAGAGATGAAGAAGTATTGTGAACGAGATGTGTTAGTAACTAAGACCTTGTATGAATACTTAGCAAAGCTAGAACCTAGCAAGAAGATGTTAGCTGTTGAACATTGGTTTGCTTACATCATCAGGTTACAAGAGAGCCAAGGGTTTGCGTTTGATGTAGATAAAGCTGAACAACTGGAGCAGAAGTTAAATGCAGTGCGAGCCAAGCTACAAGATAAGTTGCAAGTAATGTTTGAACCTACTGTCAAAAAGATGAAGACTCCGAAGGGTTATTCATTGGAGATTAAACACATGGACGGAGTGGAAGTTATCAACGCACCTAGTAAAGTAGCTTTAAAAGCTATACTTAAAAATAGAGGTATGGTGCAGAACTTAGTTAACAAAGCTGTACCATTAGATGTAAAGGAGGAGATCATACCTTTTAATCCTGGTAGTCGTAAGCAAATCAAAGAAAGACTAGAAGCTCTAGGGTTTGAAATACCTCTATCCAATGACGGCAAGACTGTTAAGATTGATGAGTCTACTTTGAAAGGAATTAACCATCCATCAGCGAAGCTTTTGCTGGAGTATTTGTTAGTAGTCAAGCGACTAGGGCAACTAGCTGAAGGCAAGAATGGATGGCTAAGATTAGTTAAAGATGGCAGAATCCACGGACGAGTCAACACTAACGGAGCAGTCACAGGCAGATGTACTCATAGTCTACCTAACCTAGCACAAGTACCAGCTACTAGAGCAGAGTATGGTGAGGAGTGTCGTTCTTTATTCACAACTAAAAAGGGATACAAGTTAGTAGGTTGTGATGCGAGTGGGTTAGAGTTAAGAATGCTTGCACACTACCTGTCTAGTTGGGATGGAGGAGAATATTCTAAAGCTATCCTTGAAGGAGATATACACTCTGTTAATCAAAAGGCAGCAGGGTTAAAGACCAGAGATCAAGCTAAGACATTCATCTATGGATTCCTTTACGGAGCAGGGGATGCAAAGATAGGTGAGATTGTAGAGGGTACAGCACAAGATGGTAGTAGATTAAAGAAAAAGTTCCTGTCTAACTTACCTGCTTTGAAGATACTTAAACAGTTGATCAAAGAGAAAGCAGAACAGAACGGATGTTTGACAGGACTGGATGGTAGGATTCTACCTATAAGAAGTGAACACGCTGCACTCAATATGTTACTTCAATCTGCTGGTGCTGTACTTATGAAGGTAGCTTTAATAAAACTACACACCAAGCTTACTGACATTGGATGGCAACACGGAAGAGAGTATTCTTTTGTAGGTAACATACACGATGAGTTCCAAGCTGAAGTTAAACCTGAGTTAGTAGATACATACGGAGAGTTAGCTATTAAAGCAATCCAAGCAGCAGGTAGAGAGTTAAACATGAAGTGTCCTATGGACGGTGAGTATAAAGTAGGAGAGTCATGGGCAGAGACACACTAGATTGTGATTACTACTTGAAGGTTGCAGAATTGTACGATACAGTTGACCTAACATATACCATGCCATCTTCAAACACTTTACGGATAGGAGCGATAGCTGAGTCTAAGTTTGTAACGGAATGTTTAGAGAGAGACTTTGAACCTCACTTACCTACCACACCTATGCCTTGGGACTTCATTGTCACTTGTCCTGCTGGTGTTTTAAAAGTACAAATCAAAACAACAAACCATAAAAACAGCACTAATACTTACGCTGTTAACTGTAGTGCTCATAGAGATTTTATGTGTGATACAATAGATGTAGTAGGATGCTATGTTATGCCTGAGAAGACATGGTGGATGATACCAAGAAAAGAAATAAAAGGATTAACTTTAAAGTTAAATCTCTTACCTAACAGTAAATCAAAACATAAAAAATACCAAGAGAACTGGAGCATATTCTATGAGTAAAACAACCATACTAATTGACGCAGATGTATTAGCATTTGAATCATCAATCGTAGCACAAGAAAATATACAATGGGAGGAGGAGCTTTGGACTGTACACGCAGACATGGCAGTAGCCAAACATCGAGTCATCGCAAGGATAGAACAATTCAAAGACTTACTTAAAGCAGATGAAGTAGTGTTAGCACTTAGTGACCGAGCAAACTTCAGAAGGAAACTATTCCCTGAGTACAAGTCTAACAGAAGGAAGTCAGTGTTACCTATCATCTTGAAACCTATGAAGGAATGGATGATCAATGAACTAGACGCACAACTGTGGGCTAATGTAGAAGCAGATGATGTGTTAAGTATCCTTGCTACTGAAAGACCTAACAGACAAGACAAGCGTATCATCGTATCAATCGACAAGGACTTCAAGAGTGTACCAGGAATCTTCTATGATTATAACAGAGAAGAATACCATGAACCTACTGAAGAAGAAGCAGATAACTTCCACCTACTACAAGCACTGATGGGAGATTCAACAGATGGATTCAGTGGTGCAAAGGGAGTAGGAGCTGTGACTGCTAAGAAGTGGTTGGACGAACACGGATACACTTGGGAAGCTGTTGTAGCTTTGTACGCTAAGAAGGGACAAGATGAACAAGATGCTTTGATGAACGCTTGGATGGCTAGACTATTAAGAAAACAAGAATATAATAAAAAACAAAAACAAATAACAAAACTATGGACACCGAAGAACTACCAAACTCTGGAGAGAAAGAACATTATGCCACTGGTGCGGAGCGTGACAGGGCTACTGGACGGGGACGATTCAGCCTTATTCCTCCAATCGCCCTTCGCTCCCTTGCCAGACGATACGAAGAAGGAGGCAAACTCTACGGAGACAACAACTGGCACAACGGATTCCCACTCAGTAGATTAATAGATAGCATGAATAGACATCTGTTAGCTTTGAGTGAAGGAGATGATCAGGAAGATCACGCAGGTGCTATACTGTGGAATGCCAGTGCTTTTCTGTGGACCGAGGATAGGATAAGAAAGGGTAGACTACCACAGGAATTAGATGATAGGAGTTATATAAACAAATGATAGCACCGATACAAGAAGACGAACCTTTAAAAGCTGATGGATTTAATGAAGCTATCATAGGTCAAGAGTATCACGATGGAAGATATGTTTATTCTATTGAAAGAATCTTAGAGATACTTATGTTAAGAGATGACATGACAATGGAAGATGCTATGGAGTTCTTTAGTTTCAACATCGGAGGAGCTTATGTAGGAGAAATGACACCACTATATATATGGACTGGAGACACGGAATAATGGAAGATGAACTAATGCCCCTTATAAGCGAGGCTATGATTAAACGCTTAGAGCAATTATACCCTGACAAATGTCCTGACTTGACGAACACAGAAAAAGATGTTTGGTTTAAGAGTGGTCAAGTATCTGTAATCAGATTCCTTAGACAAACTTATAAAGATCAACTACAACAAAACATTTTAACAAAAGACTAACCATGTGTATGTCAGCACCTG
>Ga0181387_1000259_pt1 | contig 12340 bp, 7 predicted proteins | sample 10SPOviralmetaG_FD_130119 | JGI IMG/M metagenome (GOLD analysis project Ga0181387, IMG submission 130119) | Marine viral communities from the oligotrophic San Pedro Time Series (SPOT) site, San Pedro Channel, CA, USA - 10 SPOT_SRF_2010-04-27 | ecosystem: Environmental > Aquatic > Marine > Strait...
ACTAGAATTTCGTCTAGACGCAATCTTACAAGCAAATTTAGATACCTTTTGGCTTTTAATTTGTGCAATCCTTGTTTTTTTAATGCAGGCAGGCTTTATGTGTTTAGAGACTGGTTTGTCTCGAAACAAAAGCAGTATTAATGTTGCCCTCAAAAATATTGCAGACTTTGGAATATCAGTTGTAGTTTTTTGGTCGTTTGGTTTCGCATTAATGTATGGAACTAGTGTATCTGGACTGTTTGGTACCAAATTTTTTTTCTTTACCACTAAGGTTGCAGGCTATCAGACCTATTTTGTTTTCCAAGCAATGTTTGTTGCAACAGCTGCTACGATCATTTCAGGCGCAGTTGCAGAAAGATTAAAATTTTTTTCATATATAATCATTACGTTCTTAGCTACTGGTTTCTTTTATCCAATTGTCGGTCATTGGTCTTGGGCATTTAATTTTGAAAATCCTGCACAAAAATTCGGTTGGTTAGGTCAGTTAGGATATTTAGATTTTGCAGGTGCATCTGTTGTGCACTCTGTAGGAGGATGGATTGCTTTATCAGTATTATTGGTAGTGGGTAATCGTACTGGAAGATTTAGAGATGATGATAAAAAAAAATCTTTTCAAGGAAGTAATACACCAATTGCAGCTTTAGGTGCTTTAATTTTGTGGTTTGGTTGGTTTGGATTTAATGGGGGTGCTAATGGTGCAATGGATTTAAAAATTCCATTAATTTTAATTAATACTTTTTTATCAGCATCCTTTGGACTTATTTTCTCAAGTGTTATGGGTATCATTGTTTTAAAAAAACCAGAGCCATTATTTATGATCACCGGTCCCCTTGCTGGACTAGTTTCAATAACTGCTTCTTGTGCTTATGTGGATCCTACTCATGCAATTGTAATAGGAAGTATTGGTGGAATTATTTCAGGCTCAACAATTGTATTACTTGAAAAAATTAAAATTGATGATGTGGTTAGCGCAATACCAGTTCACTTAGCATGTGGAATTTGGGGAACTATTGCAGTTGCTTTGTTTGCAAATTTTGAATTGATGGGCGTTGAAAAAACAAGATTAGAACAAATATATATTCAACTAATTGGCATAAGTTCAATTGGTGCTTTTTGTTTCATTGGTTCTTATTTAATATTAAAAACTATTAATTCATTTTTCCCTCTAAGAGTAAGCAAAATTCATGAAGAACTTGGTTTAAATATTTCAGAACACAATGCATCAACGGACACGCACGAATTACTTGAGGTATTAACTAATCAAGCAAAATCAGACAATTATTCAAGCCGCGCACCACAAGATCCTTTTACTGACAGTGGAATTATTGGCACGCAATATAATGTCATAATGAACAAATTGGAACAAAGTGAAAAGCAAAAAAACAAATGGAAGAATAGAGTTTCTAAAGAAATTAAACTTGCAATGAATGTTCAGCAACGATTAATGCCAAAAAGAGATATAGAAAATTATCCAATATTTGGATTGAATATCCCTGCAAGAGAAATCTCGGGAGATTTTTATGATTTTTACCTTCATGATGATGAGGTGTATTTCACCCTGTCTGATGTCTCGGGAAAAGGGGTAAATGCAGGGATGGTTATGGCAAAAGCTATTACTTTATTTAAGATCTTCGCTAAGCAAAAATTTAAACCTAACGAAATTTTATTAGAGATGAATAATGATTTAAAAGAAACCAATCCTGCTGGTACATTTATTACTTCAATTGTTGGAAGATATAATTTGAAAACAGATTTAGTTGAAATTGCAAATGCTGGACATCAGCCAACGTTATTAAAAGTGGGTAAAGATTTTAAAGAATATCCTTCAAGCTCAATGCCTTTGGCAGTGATTAAGCATAAAGATGAAAGCGTTTATCAATTAGAAAGCTTTAAATTAAATGGTGGACGAATTTACTGTTTTACAGATGGATTTTCAGAATGCTTGGATGAAAATAAACAAGAAATAGGAATTGATGGCGTAAAAGAATTAATTCTAAAACACTCAAACACTTCATTACAAAAAGAACTAACAAGTGCGACAGAAGAAATTCGTTTAAAAAGTTTAAAAAAAGAAATCGTGGAAGATGGTGTTAAAAAAGATAACGATATTCTTGATGATGATTTAACAATTATTGCAATTGGTAAATAAGAAATTTTAAGAGCTATTATTAATTTTAGCTAATTAATCGCATCTATAACGATTGATAAATTTTAAAATAAATTTATAGATGATATTTATAAATTGATAAAAAAATGGAAAGTATTAGTTTGGAATCTGTAAAATCGTTTGTTGATACTCTTTGGGTTATAGATTGTGCAATATTAGTTTTTATCATGCAAGCTGGTTTCATGTGTATGGAAACTGGTCTTTCACGACACAAAAATAGCATTAACGTTGCTCTTAAGAATGCTGCTGATTTTGGTTTAGCAGTTGTAGTTTTTTGGATTTTTGGTTTCGGCTTAATGTTTGGGACAAGTTATAACGGTTTTTTTGGAACAGATCTTTTTTTCTTTAAAACCGAAAAAGCTGATTACATGACATATTTTGTATTCCAAGCAATGTTTGTTGCAACTGCTGCAACAATAGTTTCTGGCGCTGTAGCTGAAAGAATGAAATTTAATGGATATTTAATAATAACGATAATCGCAACTGGCATAATATACCCAATTGTCGGTCATTGGGCTTGGTCATCCAGTTATCTAAATAAGATGAATGATGCTGTAACGCAGTTACTGGCTGTTACAGGAGGAGTAAAAACTACTGGATGGTTGACAGAACTTGGTTTTGTTGATTTTGCTGGTAGTACTATTGTTCATTCTGTTGGAGGATGGATTGCGCTCGCTGCTGTATTAATTTTAGGGCCAAGAATTGGCAAATATTCTGAGTCTAATAAAGGTAAATTTACTGGCTCTAGTTTTCCGTTAGCCGTTTTAGGAACCTTAATTTTATGGTTTGGTTGGTTTGGTTTTAATGGCGGAAGTAATGGAGCAATGGATGAAACAGTGCCATTAATATTGATAAATACATTTCTTTCTGCTGCTTTTGGGTTGTTAACTGGACTAGGTATTTCATTTTTACTCTTTAAAAAACCAGATCCGTTTTATGTAATATTAGGTCCTCTTGCAGGATTGGTTGCTATAACAGCTGGTTGTAATTCAATGACATCAGTTACGGCAATTTTCGTTGGTATTATTGGTGCAATTATAGCAATTTTTATAAATGAACTGTTAAACAAATATGAGATAGATGATGTTGTAGGTGCAGTGCCAGTTCATTTAGGAGCAGGTGTATGGGGAACTATTTCAGTTGGTTTGTTCAGTGATTTAGAAAAATTAGGAACAGGACTTACAAGGTTAGAGCAAATTGAAGTCCAGATTATAGGAATATTAGTAATCGGTGCTTTCGCATTTTTCGGATCCTATATTATTTTAAAAATTTTAAATTATTTTTATCCATTAAGAGTAACTCCTTTACAAGAGGAATTAGGATTAAATATTGCTGAACATAATGCAGTGTCAGTAGAACATGATTTAATTTCAATCCTTGAAAAACAGTCTGAAAGTGGAGATCTCTCTATCAGAGGCCCACAAGATCCTTTCACTGCAGGAGGGGTAATAGGACTTTATTATAATAAATTGATGAACAAGCTTGAGATTAGTGAAAATGAAAAAGAAAAGTGGCGAAGTAGAATTTCCAAAGAAGTAAATTTGGCTGCAAAAGTTCAAGAAAATTTTTTACCAAAAAGAGATTTACAAAATTATCCTGTGCAAGGAATTAATATTGCTTCGAGAGAAGTTTCAGGTGATTTTTTTAGTTTTTATCCCCATAATGATAGTATTAATTTTATAATTGCAGATGTTGCAGGTAAGGGAGTTCATGCTGGAATGGTGATGGCAAAAGCTTCTACTTTATTTGAAGTCATGTCAAGAGATCAGGTGGATCCAGATGAAATGATGCTTCATATGAATAACGATTTATTTCTCACCAAAACATCAGGCATGTTTGTGACATGTGTTCTTGGAAAATATGATTTAATTACCAAAGAAGTTTCATGGGTAAATGGAGGACATCAGCCAGCTATTATTAGAGATAAAAATGGTAAATACCAAAATTTTGATAGTGAAGCACCGCCGATGGGGGTTATTCACCAAAAAAATAAATCAATTTATAAAATTAATAAACAAGTTTTAAATGGAAATAAATTTTATGTATTTACAGATGGCTTATCTGAAAGTTTAAATGATGAAGGACAAGAAATAGGTATTGAAGGTTCAATTGAAATAATTGAAGATAACTACACAAAAGATTCGAAAAAACATTTATCAGATATTAGTAAAAAAATAATTGACAGCTCTAAATCTGGAAAATTAAGTGATGATCTCACTTTAATATCAATTGGATAGTTTTTGCTTTTTTTAAACACCATCTTTTAAAAGATATAAATCTTATAATTTTATCTATGCTGACTAACGTATGTAAAATAAATACATCTGTACGGGTGTTAAAATTAAATTAAATTTATTAGCTATAGCTTTATGATTGATAATTTATTTTATTCTTTATAACTGTCCAAAATGGGTTGACAAATGATCAAAATGGGTGGAACTATGCATGAAATTTTAAATTAAATTAATGGAAATAGTAACCAACATCGCTCCAATCGCTCTAGCTATTATTATGCTTGGTCTAGGAGCTTCTTTAACAGTAGATGACTTTTTAAGAGTTGTACAAAACCCTAAAGATTTTTTTATTGGTTTTATTTGTCAGTTGATTGTTTTACCAATCGTTGCCTATCTACTTATCATTACCTTAGGTGTGCCAATTGAAATGGCCTTAGGAGTAATGCTAATTGCAGCTGCTCCAGGGGGTGTAACCTCCAATGTTCTTACAAAATTTGCAGAAGGTGATGTAGCACTATCAATATCACTGACAGCAGTTATGAGCTTATTAAGTATAGTAACAGTGCCATTCATTGTGATCAATTCAATTAATCTATTTGATATCACCTATGTTGAGAGAGAAATAACAATGGTATCCATTTCTTTAAAAATGTTTTTTGTAGTTACGGTTCCAGTAATAATTGGAATGATTATTAGACACTTTACTGGTGATTTAGTGATTAGAAATTTGAAGTTTATCCAAAGATTTTCTATTGCATTATTTTTACTTGTTTTTGCTGCAATATATATTGAAGAATGGGATAAAATTGTAAGCTTTTTAACTCGAGCAGGTTTAATAGCCTTAATATTAAATGTAACTATGATGGTGATAGGATTTTATGTTGCTAAATTTTTTGCATCAGGGACACCTCAACAAAGAGCTATCTCTTTAGAATGTGGTTTGCAAAATGGAACCCTAGCAGTTTTTGTTGCTACTCAATTATTTGATAATATTATTTATATGGTACCCACAGCTGCCTATGCATTAGTGATGATGGTAACGTCTGTAATTTTTGTTCTTATTTTAAGAAAATCTAATTAGTGTTTATTATTTTAATTTGATTAAAAACTTTATATAAAAATTTACCCAAAGCTTTCATATTTTTATCTTGTAATTTAGTGATCACTTTAAATTGTTTAGTTTGCGTACCCATAGCAAAAGTATAAAGTTTTTTTTCACTAATATTTAAAAATTTGTTTTCGATTAAAAATTGTAATTTTCTTACAACGGTAGCCCTTGGAATTCCCGTAATATCAGCTATAGAAAATGCGTTAATACCAATGTGATTAGATTTTTGAACTGCTTTAAAATATTTTTGTCTATCTAAATTCTTGTCTTTAAAACCTTTATTTTGAACAGTATTAATCATTACAATTAATCCCACACATATTGTTTCTAAATCATGAGTTTTAGTATCTGTTTTCCAACGGTTAGAAAACATGAATAAAAATTTATAAAATTGATACCAACAAAAAGAAAAATTTTCTTTAATTAAATCTGAAATTTGATCTGCGTTTAAAGGTTCTTTAATTATTTTTTTATCTTTTAAAATTTCACTAAACCTAGAAACCAAACTACTAAAATCTTTTAAAGTTATATTAGCTTTTGCTTGTATAAAGCCAGGTCTTTCAATAAAGATCTTTTTTCCTGCTCTTTTAATAATACCTTTTTCCTCTAATTCAGATATTTTTCTTCTTACATTTTCCTTAGGTATAAGAAGGTCTCTTGCAATATCTGAAATATTAATATTTGGAATTTCTAGTGTTTTATCCTTATAAAACGTATCATAATCAACCATTAGTCCATTTTTTCTATAGTGAATAAAGTCTTTATTAATCAGATAAATTAAAATTATATACTTATCGATACCTTTAAAATTTTTATAAGCATTAATAAACCAATGAGTTACCAACGAATAATATGAGGGTGCTAACTGACTAAAATTTTCATTAATAATTTTGAAGATTTGTTCTTCATTAGTTTTATTTGTGATTTTAATCATGATCTCTATTAAAGTCTTACAAGTTGTTTTTTCCACCCATTTTGGTCAGTTGTCAACATGAGATGTGAGAATGCTCTCAAATGATATTATAGCTAACAAATTTAATTCGATTTGGGCACCAACACGGTTGTATTTATCCCAATTTCATTAATCTGCTAAGGTGAAAAAAATTCTCAAGACATCATTTTTTGTATTTAGCTTTTTAGCATTATTTTATTCTAATGCTTTTGCTTTTATAGAATTTAAACAATCAAAAGATATTTCCTCAGACGCTGATGGCTTAAGACAAATAAACTTTAAACCAGATGGAACAATTATGTATGTAACAAATCGTGAAAAGGATACTACCTCTACAACTGATAGTGTAATTCAGTATTCTTTAAGCACTCCATTTGATATTAACACTGCTACTAAAACCTCTTCAACACCTTTAACTAACATAGACAAACCTCATGCAATAAAATTCAAACCAGATGGGAAAGTGATGTATGTTATAGATAATGCTGAGTTGTCAGTTAGACAATACAATTTAACTACGGCTTGGGATACTTCTACATTACAATATGATGATGATTTTAATGTATCAGATGAAAATCAATTAAGATCTTTAGCTTTTAAAACTGATGGAACCAAAATGTATGTCACTGGTAATCAAACAGAAGTAATACAACAATTTACATTGTCCACCCCGTGGGATGTAAAGACTGCAACAAAAGATTCAACTCAATCTTCAGCTTTAACTAGTAAAGAAAGTAACCCAAGAAGTATTCAATTTCATTCAAGTGGAACTATATTTTATATAGGTGGAAATGGCTCAGACTCAATTCATAAATATACATTAACAACCCCATGGGATGTGAGCACTTTGGAATTTTCTCAGTCATATTCATTTAGTGACCAAGTTTCATCTTCAGGAAATTCAATCATGGCTGGATTTATTTTTTCAGCAAATTTTACAAAATTATATATTACACAAGATACAGATAGCAGACAGTCTCAGACTGGCACTAACACAATTTTTGAATATAGTGTAGCTTGCGCTGGTACAATTACTTGTGCTGATGCATCAGCTAACGATGATGTTAAAGCAATCATTGAAGCTAATGTTGAATTATCAAAACGTATAATTAAAAATAATACTCTTCCAATCTTTCATCGAATTGAGTGGTTAAGAAGACATAAAAATAAAGATAATTTATCAAATCTTAATGCAGAAATTGATTTTACAAATGAAAAAATATCAAAATTAGTTAGTGCTCTTAAAAATTCTAAAAAAGAAATTGATAGAAGTTATGATAGTGAGGATTGGTTTAAATGGAGTGAAGGTAGAATTAGCTTAGGTAAAAATAAATCTATAAATTCATCATCAAAAGATATTCACAGTTATGGTATCTCAGTTGGTGCTGATAAAATTAAAGATGATGACAGAGATGCTATGCATGGATACGTTTTTCAGTATGCAAATGATAATGTTGATATTGGAAGCAGTGGAACAAAATTAGAGACAGATGCATATAGTTTTGCCCTATATGATACCAAACTTAGAGACGATCATTTTTTTACAGATGCATTAATTGGAGTTAGTTTACTAGATATAGATCAAAAAAGGGTTATTTATGGTAACATTTTAGAGGGAAACCGAGAAGGTCAACAGATATATGGATCATTTAATTTTGGAAAAAGAATAGTTGATGAAGATTTAAATCTCAATCCAGGTATTAAATTAGATTTAGGGTACACAAAACTAAAAGCATTTAGAGAAAGAACTGTTGTTGGAGATAGTTTAGCTGATGCACTACTTTATAAAGAGCAAAATATTAAATCAGCATTAATAACACTTGGTGTCCTTTTAGATAAAACAGATACAGATAAAGAAGAAGATGAAATTATTAATCATCATGGTCGATTAGAATATATTGCAGATCTAAGCCCATCATCAGATGCAGAATTTTATTATCTTAATAGTCAAAGTACAGTTTATAATTATAATGCAGAAAATAAATCAAAGCATAATCTTAGAATTGGTTATGGTTTTGATGTCACTTCCATAACAGGATGGTCATTCGTTGGAAATTTTGAGAGATTTCAATCTAACGGCAAAGGTCATAGTAATGAAATTTATTTATCTGTAGGGTATGTGCCAATTGATGAAATGAAATTTGTATTTGATCTGAATAATTTTGAAAATACTAGTTTCTCATATACAAATAACATAAATGGATTTGATTTAAAGATGAGCTCTAATTATAATTTTATAAGTGATGTACCTGACTATGGTGCAAATATAGAAATTTCAAATAAATTTTAATTTAATAATTATTCTATAACTTCAATTTCATTAATAATGCTTACAATTTTTCCACCTTTAAGGACGGCGTTCACTCTTGCGCATTCATAGTATGCAGAGGAGCTCTCTTCTGCTGTTTGTCTCATTTCTAAACACCTAGATTTATTCTTAGTTAATAAATGTTCATATAATTCTGGTGGGTCGCCCAAGTACATCATGAGACCAATTACTTCACCTTCTTTTTCAAAATCTGCTTTTTCTTCTATAGATGCAACCCTGTCATCAACACCAATTTCAAAATTTTGAAATGCAACAAAGCCTTTATAAAAAATAAAAGCTAAAGCTAAGTAGAAAACTATTTTTATTTTGCTCATTAAAATTTACTTAATAGAGATAAGTTGGCATTATGGTTTTCTTGATTTGAAAAATCATTTTCTAAATTAAATTCTAGATCAAATATGTCATATGCTTTAGAAATTTTAAAGCTCGAAGTCATTTCTTCATCAAGACCAAGTGCAAACTCTGTTTCTTTTCTATATAAAAAGCCTGCTGATAATGTAAATTTATTAATATAACCATGACCCTTGATTTGCTGTCTTTCGTAATCAGTACTAATTGTTAACCCTTGGTCATGCTTAAAATCTAAACCAAGTCCTGCTGTGTATATATCTCTATTTTTGTTATCAGCTTGATATTCAAAACTTTCACTGTTTGATACGTAGCTTGTTACCACCTTAGAGCTTGAGGCAAACTCTTTACTGTATTCAAGATTAATTCTAGATCTTACAGTTGAATTTTCTAGATCAACATCTTGGTCTATTAATACTCCTAAAGAAGCCATTAAAGATTTAATGTCTTGATCATTATAACTAAGTGCTGCAGCGCTGCCACTTTCTGTATAACCATTAAGTGCTGTATAACTTCCATCGATACGACCTGTTGGAGTAATAATTAAATCACCATTTTCATACTCTCTTCCAAAATTAAGTGAACCAAAAACCTGCTTACCTTCACGGTCACCCGTATTTATGTCGGTATTTCCTTCATATTTTCTTACAATATCACTATCTAAATAACTAACTCCAAAAACGTGTTTTAAATAATTACTGTTTTCTAAACTGTTAATTCCATAAAGAGATAAACTTAATGCATTTGTATCAACTTTAGAACCAAAGGTTCCAACATCAACATCAGTGTTACCTACTCTTAAAGCAACTCCTAATATTTGGTCATTATCCATTTTTGTATCAACACCCACAGTTATACCAAGGCTATCAATATCTTGAGCAGAACTTAAGGAGCTCTCACCAATTTTTCCAAAACTAATACTACCTTCAGACCATACCTCCCAATCATTAGGTAAAATTTGATCTAATTTTTGAAGTGGGTTTAATTTAGCTTGTGCGGAACTTAAAACATTATTGGATACTTTCTTTAATAATTCATTTTGAAAGTTTAACTCTATATTTTGTGCACTTGCGTTGTAGTATTTATTCGCTCTTAAAATAGATAATCTTTTTAAAGCAGACTGACTTGAGTCTTTAGCAAAATTTTTAGCAGTATTAATTTGTGCATCAACTACACCCCTTACATCTTTATTTTTTTGTGGTGCGTCACACGTTGACGAACTAACAACTGCAAAAGGACAGCTTAAGCTATACTCATGAACTTTATCACCATCAAAATCTAAGTGATACATTTTTGTTCCAGCATTATTGAAAGCCAGACCAGTTATGTCTGCAGCACTGGAAATAGTTGGTGAGAATGTACCAGTTAATGTTGCGGTTGATATATCGAAAGCTGTAGATAAAGCGTATTCATCAATTTTATTATCAGCATTATCCGTACTATCTTCTCCTTTTACTACAAACATTTTTGATCCATCAGCATTGAAACCTAGTCCCTGATGAAAATTACTACTTGTTGCATTACCAAGTGTGTTGGTTAAAGTTTTAGTATCAGGGTTATATGGTGTTGAAAGATTATATTCTTCTACCCGCTTTTCTGCACTACCATCTAAAACAAACATTTTTGTTCCATCATTATTAAAAGCAAATCCTCTTGGATCACCTCCAATAGAAGTATGAGTGGTATCTGTTGCAGTGATCGATCCAATATCATAGGGTGTACTTAAAGACCATCTATCGATCCCAGCACCAGTTTTTCCTAAAATAAAAATTACAGTTCCATCTGAATTAAATTTTACATCTTGTGGTGTAGTCTCTACTGCTCGGATAAGTACTGACTTTTCTAAAGTTGCTGAAGTAATATCAAAAGCTGTCGTTAGATTATATTGTAATATTTTATCAGCACTTTGTCCTGTAATATACATTTTTGTACCGTCAGGTTTAAATGTTATTCCAGTAGAAACTCCTTCATCGCTGCTGATATCAAGATTAGCAATAAATGTAGGTTCAGCTAAAGAGAGTGATGAGAAAAAAAATCCAAATAAAATAATAATTATTTTTAGTTTAAGAGCACTTTTTATAATTAATTTTTTACTTTTTTTTATTAAATTAAGCATCTTGATTTATTAAAATTTATATATTTGAATTTATGATGAAGATTATTTTATTCTCGATAAAACGCACTCAATATCAGAATTTCTGCCCGGTTTGAGCACTTAAATGAACTGAAAAACCATTAAATTAAATTTTATGTAGTATTTTTCATTATGGTATTTTTCTTAAAATTAACCGTAGGTTTACTTGTGTCATTATCTTTTATTTTGATGCAAGCACAAGCTGGAATAGTTGAACTGGTAAATAAACAATTTAAAGACCTGAGTATTGAATTATCAGCAACATTTTAATTATATGAAGTTTATAAAAAACTTTATTTTAATTTTATTATTTATATTTCCCATCTCTAATTCATTTGGAGCTATGCACACTTATGTACAAAAAGCATCAGTGGCTGATGATGGAGATCATATCCAAGGTATTGAATTTAATGTCGATGGAACGAAAATGTTTACCATTTATAGAAAAGCTGTAAGTGATAATAAAAAGACTCATGTAAATGAATATAATTTATCGAGACCATTTGATGTTTCTTCAAGAGTTTATGCGGGAAATGATGAGAGATGTATAATAGAAAGAGATGGTAGTAATGGCCCTGAAACAGGCCATGGAAAATATGATTTAGAATTTAGTAGTGATGGTAAAAGTTTCTTTTTTGTAGCTAGTGCAAATGGGTCAAATAATAATGGAATATTTAAATATAATTTAACTTCACCATATGATGTGAGCTCATGTCAATTTGCTCAACAAAATTTAACTCTTGGTACTGATGATATGCAAAATGGAAGTAATGCAGGAGATATGGTTGGAGCTGTTCAAAAAAATCGTCCTCAAGGAGTAGAAATGAGTGATGATGGAACTAAAATATTTGTAATTATTCACGGTGACGGCACAGGAAGAAATACCAGATTACTGGAGTATGAACTCTCAACACCTTTTAATTTAGACACAATGTCGCTCGTTACAACTGGAGGGATAGAATTAGAAGACGAATGTTCTAATCCCATGGGAATAAGACTTAGTTCAAATGGAAAACGATTGTGGTGTGTTGATCACAATAATGCTAACTCAACAATTGTACAGATTTC
>Ga0181387_1000261_pt1 | contig 12290 bp, 6 predicted proteins | sample 10SPOviralmetaG_FD_130119 | JGI IMG/M metagenome (GOLD analysis project Ga0181387, IMG submission 130119) | Marine viral communities from the oligotrophic San Pedro Time Series (SPOT) site, San Pedro Channel, CA, USA - 10 SPOT_SRF_2010-04-27 | ecosystem: Environmental > Aquatic > Marine > Strait...
CTGGCATTGTTGGCTATTGAAGTAACTATACCGCTTATTGATCTAGAGACTATGATGCCTGTACTTATGGGTATGCTTGGTCTTGGTGCAATGCGTTCTTATGAAAAGACTAAGGGCGTATCGAGGGAAAAGTAAATGGCTAGAAAAGCTAAAACAGGAATGCTAACAGGTAAAACAGATAAACCTGCTATGCCTACAAAAGATACAACACCTCCTAAGACTGGCGGTGTTAAGCCTATGCGAGATGTTAAAGGCGATAGCACTCCTTCCGAAATGACGTTTACTTTTTTTGAAGGCGCTGAACGCGGTGATGCTAGTCCAACTTCTTTGTACGGCAGTAGAGAAGCTGAACAGCTAACTGAAGCAGAGTTACGTGATTACTTTGAAGGTGACAAAGTAAACCGTTTGCCTGAAGTATTTGGTACGTTTGATAACTATCTTGCCTATATGACTGAGCGTGAACAGCTTATACAGTCTGGCGATTACGATGTAGGTAACTGGGACGAGTACACCGGGTCGTTAACAGAAGACGATCTAATGATCCTTGGTGGTGAAGATTTGACTCAGTACGGTGATGATGCGTCATCTACGTATGAAGAGCTTTATGGAGAACGTACACAAAATCAAGCCGCTGCTTATGAAAACTGGGTTAACTCGGAAGCTAATCAAGCACTGTTACAGAAGTACGGTGTTAACGATACAGTCTATAGCGAAACAGGTGATAAGTTTCGGTGGAACGGTTCAGCTTATGTAAAGACTGTTGAAGAAGATCATGCTGGTCTTACCGACTACGTTAAGATGGCTATGGTTACAGCCATGACGGCTATGTCAGGTGGTGCTTTAACTCCTTATCTAGGAACCGCTGGGGCTGCTGTTGGAAGTAGTGCAATTAGTCAAGCTATTACTACAGGAAGTATTGATCCTGCACAACTGTTAACTTCTGCGGCTACAGCAGGTATAACTCAAGCTTTGTCTGATTTTGTTGGTCCTGCTTTTGAATCTGCAACAGGTTTAAATCTTAGTGAATTAACTAGCGGAAACGCTATGGTTGATGATGCTTTAAAAGCTATGGGTAATAGCATTATTACTCAAGGTGTAATTAATGGTGATGTAGATATAGAGCAAGTCTTTACTGCGGGTTTGTTTACTACATTAGATGACGTTGTTGATTTCTTTTTTAATGATGAAGAACAATCACAAGAGTTATGGAGCAACATTCAAGGAAAGCAACGCGAGGCTCTTAATCAACAACTAGAAGAAAATTTTAACACTACAGTCGCTGGTTTAGTTGATGCAATGGACGCAGAAGCTGCGGCGACTTTTGCAAATTTAACCGCTGATTTAACTGAACAGTTTACGGCTGAAGGAACGTGGGAAGGTACTCCAGATTATAGTCTTCCTGATACTGCAACTGCGTCTCAATATGTAGAAGAGTCATTACGCGGAACTTCTTTAGATCCTGCTACCTATGACAATTTAACAGATGATGCCGCTCGAAGTTATATGGAGCAGTCTGGTTTTTCTGATGAGGAAATCGATACTTATCTAAACTTTAGACAGCCACCAGAAGTTCCTAACGGTCTTCTTGAATTTAGTAACACTGGTATGATGGCTGACCCAGATCAAGACTTTAGTATTAATGTTCGTCGCGGTGAAGATGGCGATGAATACTTTATTGTTCGTAACAATGGTGATTACAAAGCAATTAGTGAAGCCGATGCTCAAGCTCTTATGAACTTTGAAGATGCTGATGATTGGGAAGGCTTTGTTAAGTACATGGACGACAAAGGCATTACTGGTGGTGGTGTTGTTTTTGGTGGTTTTACTGATGATGGAAGACCAATTCTTAGTGGTGTAGAAACAGAAGACTGGTTAACTTCAACAGATAGTCAACCAAGATATCTTGATGTTGAGTTTGTTGACGATCCTTTTGAAAGCACTATTCCTGAACCAGAAATCCCAGAAGATACTGTAGAGCCAGAACCTGTAGAACCAGAACCTGTAGAACCAGAACCTGTAGAGCCAGATCCTGTAGATCCTGTAGACCCTACAGATACAACAGACACAACAGATCCCGGCAATGCTGGTGTGGGTACACCTGCTGTAGATACGCTTGTTGGTGGTATGTTAACTGGAGACGAAACTCCTACTGACCCACCTGTACAGCCACCTGTACAACCACCTGTACAGCCACCTGTACAACCACCAGCTCAGCCACCAGCTCAGCCACCAGCTCAGCCACCAGCTCAGCCACCAGCTCAGCCACCGTCAGGAGACACTGTAGGAACTACACCAACAGACCCTGGTACACCGTCATATGAACAAGGTAGTATGATAGGAGATGCGGAAGGTTTAATTGAGCTTGCGTTACAAAGCGGAGCAACTACAGAATACTTGCTTGAAAACTATCCTCAATATACAGATTTTATTAATGAGATAAGTGGGAGAACAGATACTCAAGAAACTGATGCGCCTATTGTAGAAGAGCTGTTTGATGATGTTTTAGGGGACGCAAGAGAAGATGCAGCCGTTGCTGATTATACAACAGCAGAAGAAGTGGCTGATATTGTTAATCAAATTGTAGCGAATACTCCTAATGCTGAAACACTTTCACCTGAGCAAATTAATGGTCTTGTTGAACAAGCTATTTCAGAAATACCTCAAGCTGATTCATTAACACCTGAACAAGTAAAGGCTGTTGTAGAGTCTGCTACATCCAACTTACAACAAGACGTTGGTCAACAAATAACAGATGTAGAAACAAGTCTACAAGAAGCTTTAACGGCTCAGGCAGAAGGACAAACAAGAGCCTTAACAGAGGCTGAAGCAAACTTACTGTCAGAAATAACAGGCGTTGAAGCAGAGGTATTACAAGAACTATCAACAGTAGAAGGTGCTTTAAATACCAGACTAACTGACTTAGGCACTGATATTAGCGGGGTGCAAGAAACAGTAGCAGGTGTTGTTACTGGACAGACAGAAGCGGCAGAAGAACGCAGAGATTTACAACAAGCTATTATTAGTGTCGGTGGGGATATTGACGCACTAGATGAACAAACTAGAGAGCAGTTTGATCAATTTGGTCAGAATGTTAATGACCTGTTTTCTGATGTTAATGTCGATATTGAAGGACTTCAAGAAGGTCAAGTTAGTCAAGCAGAAGCTCAAGAAGAGTTTGAGTCTAGTGTAGCAGGTCAGTTTGAGCAAGTAGGTGGTGAGCTTACAGGTATTCAATCTGATATTAGTGGGCTAGGTCAACAAATCGGTGGTGTTGGCGCAGGTCTTGCGGGGCTTGGTGAGGGCATTGCAGGACTAGGAGAGGGCTTAGGTGCTGGCTTAATGGGTCTTGCGTTACAACAACAACAACTACCGGAACAAATAGCAGCGGCTATGCCACGACAACCTGTAAAGTTTGATCCATTCTTAAAAGGACTATCACCTAGAAAAATGCCTAAGCCATTAAAGGTACAAGGAATGCTGGTATGACATATCTAAATCTTATGAACAGTGTACTACGCAGACTTCGTGAAGAAGAAACTACGTCTGTTACAAGTACAACCTACGTTAAGATGGTAGGTGATTTTATTAACGATGCCAAAACATTAGTAGGTCAAGCTGCTGATTGGTCTGCGTTACGTGAAACATTAATTATAACTACTGCGGCTTCAGACAACACTTATTCATTAACAGGCGGTAGTGATAACATTAAAGTAATGTCAATGTTAAACGATACTCATAACTGTTTTATGGAGTATCAAACTAAAGACTGGTTTAACGAAGCACTGTACATTGGAAATGCTTCAGAAGGAACACCGCAATACTATACTTATAACGGTTTAGATGCTAACGGTGATACGCAGATCCTTGTAGGACCAACACCAGACGGTGTGTATACCATACGTGTTGATACTGTTAAACGACAGGTAGATTTGTCTGCTGATGCTGATACATTGTTAATACCTTCACAGCCAGTAATACATTTAGCTGTTGCTTTGTTAGCTCGTGAACGTGGTGAAACAGGTGGTACTTCTACTGCTGAGTACTTTACTATTGCTAACCAGTACTTGTCGGACGCTATTGCTATTGACGCGGCAAAGCATCCTGAAGAGATGGTATTTAGGACTATCTAATATGGCCCAAGAACTTCAAAGCATAAATCTTGTAGCTCCAGCGTTTAAAGGAATCAACACTGAAGATTCTCCGCTTGCTCAAGATCCGTCGTTTGCAGAGATTGCAGATAACGCCGTGATTGATAAACGTGGTCGTATTGCTGCACGTAAGGGCCACACTGTTATAACAACAAACAAGACTGTCCTTGGGACTGATTCATTACGTGCGATCAAGAACTACAGAGACAACGCAGGAAACACTAAGTTATTTTCTGTAGGTAACAACAAGATTATTAGTGGTACAGCTACACTGGTTGATGAGACTCCTGCTAGTTATACAATTAGTGCTAACAATTGGAAGATTGTCAACTTTAACGATCACTTGTTTTTCTTTCAACGTGGTTTTGAGCCTCTTGTATACTCTCAACATACAGGTGTTGTAGAGAAAATGTCTGTCCATGCACACGCTACAGGCGTAGCCAGCACTATGTATGGAAACGAAGTGTTAGCCGCGTATGGACGTTTATGGACAGCAGATTTTAGCACTAACAAATCTACTATATATTGGTCTGACTTATTAGACGGTGTTGCTTGGTCAGGTGGGTCTAGCGGTAACATAGATATATCTAAAGTATGGCCTGATGGTTATGATGAGATTGTAGCGTTAGCGGCGCATAATGATTTATTAATTATATTTGGTAAGCACAGTATTGTTGTTTATGCTGGTGCTACGTCTCCTGCTTCTATGACTTTATCAGACACAATCGCAGGTATTGGTTGTGTCAATAGAGACACGGTACAGTATACAGGTACAGATGTATTATTCCTAGCGCATACAGGACTTAAAAGCTTTGGCAGAACAATACAAGAAAAGTCAATGCCTATTAGTAGTTTGTCAGGTAATATCACGAAAGACCTTATTGCCGCGTTACAGAATGAGACTGAGTTTTTTAGATCTGTTTACAGCCCCGAAGAAGGTTTCTACTTACTAACGTTTACTGGTCAAGACATGACATATTGTTTTGATGTAAGAGGAACGTTAGAGAATGGATCTTATCGTGTTACTCGTTGGCCTTCTACTGGTTTTACATCGTTTACAACACTTACTGATGGAACATTATACATAGGAACCAGTAACGGTATTAGTACTCATACAGGTTATACCGATAACAATGTTAGTTACAGGTTTAAGTATTACAGTCCTAGCTTAACATTTGGTGATAGCTCAAGAATTAAGATTTTAAAGAAGCTTAAGCCTACGTTAGTGGGTGCTAACAATGCAACAGTATTTATGAAGTGGTCGTATGACTTTGATACTACATACGCTACAGCAGAGTTTACAGTAGGTACTCAGATAACTGGGTTCTACGGTGAAAGTGAGTATACAACAGTAGAGTTTACAGGTGGACAGTTAACAAACCAACGTAGTCTCAACACAACAGGATATGGAACTAGTGTGCAGGTAGGTCTTGAATCAGAAATTAATGGCTCATCTTTATCGCTACAGGAAATTAACGTAATGGCTTTGATAGGTAAATTACTATGATAATGAATATACCCGGATACACTGGAACTAGTGGTGGTTTGTCAAGCGGCGGCTTAAACCTTCCCGGATACACTGGGCAAAGTGGTGGGCTTTCTGGAGGAGGGCTTAACATACCTACTATGGGTAACGCTAATATATCTCCTCAGCTAGCGTCTGCAAACCCTACAGGATTTCAACAATTCCTTACCGGTGCTGGTAATGTTCTTGGTGACATCTTTGGAGGAGTGCAACAAATAGGCTCTGCTATCTCACCAGCTATGCCAGCTATTGCTGGGTCTTTGCTGACTAAAGAAGCATACGATAGACTCAGCAACGTAGGTGACACAGCTTATCAACGCTCTATGGATCTTGCAGAAAGGGGTCAACAAGAGTCACAGTTCAGACCGTTTACTGTAACTACTCCTACAGGATCTTCGTTTACTGCTCGTATGGGTGGTCAACCACAGCCTCCTATGCTGACTGGTGGACCTGTAGCGCCTCCTGCGGGGGTGTTTCCAATACAACCAGTGGTAGGTGGTAGAGATTACATGCCACAGCCTCCTGCGGGGATAATGCCTCCAGTGAACATGATAGGACGCAGAAACGACTTGGCAATGCAGGAATACGTACAGAATCAAAATCTGCCTATGCCACAGCCCTACCCTGTTACTTCTGGGAATGAATTTAATAGAAGAATGGACGAAGAGGTGATGCGTCTAAATCCGGGTATGTTTGGACAGCCAGTAACTGGTGGACCTGTAGCGCCTCCTCCGCAATTCACGCCTGTTCTTAATCAGGTGCCCGGCACTGTAGCGGACGGTGATGGTGCATTTGGAAGTGGGCAAGGGCGCGAAAGGACGGGTTTTACTGAGGCGGGTCTAAGGGCACTTGAAATGGCGGAAGAGATGAGGCGTCTAAATCCGGACAGGCCGCCTCCTCCGAGGATGCGTCCACAGCCAATGCCGATAGCTCCACAGCCAATGCCTCAGCCAGTAACTGGTGGACCTGTAGCACCTCCTGCTGGAATGCCAGCTTTCCGTGGTGCGCCTGATAGCCAACCTGCGGCAGACGCTATGGCAAGGCAATATCAACAGCCAATGTCTCAGCCTCAAGAAGGTCTTGAGATAGGTATGTCTTTGTCTCCTGAAGAGCAATCTATGTACGAAGGGTTGTTTGGTGGTGCAGGGCGGTTCTTTGGTCAAGCTCAACAGCCCACAGCAGGACGTGAGCAAGAAATCTTTAACCGTATGAGAGCGGCACAGATGCCTGAAGAGCAACGTCAGCGTCTTGCGTTAGAAGAGCGTTTAGCGTCTCAAGGTAGACTAGGAACATCTTCTGCTGCCTACGGCGGTGCTACTCCTGAAATGCTGGCTATGGCTACAGCGCAGGAAGAAGGACGTAACAGAGCTATGCTAGGAGCTATGCAACAGGCTCAAGCAGAACAAATGCAACAAGCATCATTAGGTCAACAGTTCCTTGGTTCTAGCTATCTGCCACAACAACAGTTACTGGCTGCTTTACAGCCCGGACTTACACAGCAACAGATGGCACAACAGGCTCAACAGTTTGGTACAGGACTCTTTGGTGAGACTGCTCTGTCTGGTATCGAGGCTCAACTGTTAGCGGAGCAAGCACGTGCTAACCTGCTAGGTGGCGTAGGCTCTAACATTCTTGCTGGTATGTTTACACCACAAACTAACAGGGTTACTGGTGTTAGTACTCCTGCCGCCGGTCTTGGAGACTTAGGTGGTTTGTTTGGTGGTGTTGGAAAAGGGCTTGGCGAAATCGGTCGCGCTATTGGAATAATTAAGTAACGAGGTTAATCATGGCTAAGTTTTCACAAACATTTTTACAAGGTCTGCTACAGCCTTCTTATCAGGAAGGTTTGTTTGAAGCCGCTCGTGGTATTGGTGCTGCTCCTCAGATGAGGGCTTTACAGCAACAGCAACAAGGACAGCAACAAGTTATTGCTGAGGCTAATACTGCTTTACAGTCTAATGACCCAGCCCAGTTAACTGCTGTTTCTCAAAAGTTAGCGGCTTTAGGTACTCCAGAAGCTACTAAATTAGCATTTCAATTAACCCAACGATTAAATCAATTGCAGGGTCCAGAAGCACAGCTTAGAAAAATACAATTAGAAGAGGCTCAGGCTAATCAACAAAAACGCTTACAGACTGAGCGATCTAAAAATGTAGTGGCTGCTTGGACTGCAATGGGTGAAGCAGACAGGGTTAAATTTAAAGGTCAACTACCGGTAGACGATCAACTTTTAATTGACAATGCAGAGCTACAGGACTTAGAAAGACAGAAGCGTGTTGAAGAAATTGAATCTTGGCAAACCTCCAAAGACGCTCCGTTACCTGTAGTTTCTGTTGAAACCGCTATTGGCAACCTTACTGATGGAGACATAAAGACCGCTTTAGAAGCTGACTTGAAAGCTGTTACAGATCTAATACCAGCGGAAGGTGAGCAATATAGCTATGCAGGACAACGAAATAAACTTGCTGCACAAATTAAAGCAATAAATGAAAGGGCTTTTAGAGCTATCGTTGCAGAAGACTCTGCCAGAATATCAGATGAGCGGTTTGATAGAAGCACTATAAGGCAGGTAGAGGCAGACATTGCTACGTATCGTCCTACTAAACAACAATTAGAGACTAGAGCATCTGAACTAGAGCAAAAAGCAGATAAATGGGGAGATGATGTAGAAGATTTTTATGAAGACGCAGAGAAAGCGTTAATTGACGAATATAGAGAACGTCAAGAAGGACGCTTGAAAATATTAGTACCTTCTTATGAAAGATCTGAAGATGTTTCCGAATCTTTTACAAATGAACAAGAAGAATTAATTACTGCTAATATGAACGAGTACGGTAAGACACGAGAAGAAATTATAACAGCTCTTAAGAAAAAGGGACGTTTATGAGTCTGGTTGTTAAAGGTTTATTCGATGACGATACTTCTTTAGCGGTTCCTTCTTTATTTGATGAGGACGAATCTTTAGTAGTTACTGAATTGTTTGAAGCAGAAAACACTCTTGTTGATAATGTTCAAGCGGCTAATCAAAAAGTATTAGACGGTTTATTTCTAGGCTTTGGTGACGAGTTTGTTGCAGCTGCTCAAGCTACGTCTGATGAGTTTTTAGAGGGTTTTCGATCTACGCCGGGAACTTTAAAAATCAAGGCTCTTGCTGGATTATCTTCAGCGGCTTTAGATTTATTTGATGAAGAAACAGCTCGTGACTATGAAGAATCTCTTCAAAGAGCAAGAGATATTGAACAAAGGTTTGAAAAAGAAAACCCTATACTTTCTATTGGTTTAGAGCTAGGCGGTGCATTACCAACTATTATTGGAACAGGCGGTGTTGCAGGTGTAGGCATGGCCGCGACACGCGCTGGTAACATTGGTAGAGTCGCTGCAACATCTGCTGCTGAAGTGGCTGCCTATGAAATAGGTGAAGGTGAAGGCGATATAGAAGCTAGAGTAAGAGGAATAGACCCTGCTTCTGTTGCGTTGGGTGCAACCATTGGAGGTATCGGCGGTGCTTTCTTAAAAGGTGTCGCAGAAACTCCTAAACAAAAACAAATATTTGACAGAGCCACAGCGACAAGAAAAGACACCATTATAAGTGAGTCTACAGGCGCAGTAACACGTGGTCCTTTACGTGTGTCAGATGAGACCGTTGCTGATCCTGCTGCTTCTACTATAGAAGGTATAAAAAAAGTCACTGATAAGTTAGGACTACGAACAAAAACATGGGCAGCTGAGAATGTCGATGAAGTAAACGCGCGTAAGTTGGTAGACAGCGACGGTCAAACAATGCGTACTATGGCGTCTACTATTCAAACTTTAGACAACGCTGCTGGTAAGTCAGGGTCTTTAGCACGTTTAGATAGTTGGTTTGAAAAAACTGAAGCGGGTCAAAGAGCTAAAAAGTTTTTAGCAGACGCCGGTAAGACTGGTAAATACGGTGTTGTTGACGACGCTGCTACAAGACAAGAAACTTTTAACAAGGCTTATAACATTATACGTTACGAAGCGCCTACAGAATTTAGAAAGACGTTTGATGCGTTAAACGCTGAGTTACGTAAGGTTAAAGAATTAGATCCCGGTAACATAGCTACTGGTGATTATATGCCTTTACATATTAAGAGGGGAATACAAGCTGCTAATAGGACAGGGGATTACAAGTCTCCTGTTGCTTCTGTTTTGGAATATGTAGAAGATGTTAGAGTCGCTCACACCTTAGCTAAAAACTACGGAGTAGATATAAGAAAGTTACGTCCTGTTAACAGTGCTAATGACCTTAAAAACATGGCTACTAAGTTAGAAAAGCAAGGTGTTTCTGAAGAAGAAATATCAAAACAAATTTCAAAGTTGATTAGTGAAATACCTAAATCTAATACAGAATCTGTTATTAACGCCATCTACAAAAAAAGTGACGATCTTTCAGAGGCACAGAAAGCAAACCTAAAAGACATTCTTACTACAACTTTTATCAACGGTAGGAAATCTGCTAACCAAGGTCTAGATGCTTTGCGTGTTGTAGTCTCTACGTCACAGCTTGCAAAGCTTTCTAACGCTATTCTTAACCTGTCTGAAGTAGGTATTGCTGCTACTAACTTTGGTATTATTAACGCGCTAAAAGCTTTACCGGGTTCTGTTAGATCCATGCTGTTAACAGACGGTGATAAGATAGTAGATGACTTTGGCAACACACTCAGAGCTGCTGATTTAGGGATTGTAAACCAATTCTTAGGGGAAATAAAGCAAGCTGGTGGTGGTAAGATAGATAAAGTTGCTGATAAACTTTTTCAAGTTTCTGGTGTCAGAAAGATTAACCGCTTAGGTCAAGAGGTGGCAATCAACGCTGCTCTTAACAAGGCACGTAACTTAGCCAAGAAAGGTAAACTATCAGACTTTAAAGCAGCAAAAGGATTAGATCCTTCAGAGCTTAAAATAATCGAAGATCAATTAAAAAAGAAAAACATACAACATCCTCTTATAAAAGATCTTATCTTCAGAGAACTAACAGATGTTGCTCCTGTATCTAGAGTGTCTATGCCTAAAGCCTTTAACGAACACCCTAACGGAAGAGTTTTCTACAGTATGCTTTCGTTTATGATTCAACAGCAAAACCTATTAAGAGAAAACGTAGGGAGGAATGTTGTTAGGGCTTACAAAGAAGGTCTTAATACTAAGAAAGGTAGAGGACATTTAAAAGAAGCGGCTGATTACGGTCTACGTTATACAATTCTAACCGCAGGTTTGTCAGGTTTCTTTGACGACGGTCGTAAGATTTTACGAGGTGAAGAACAAGCTGAGTATGATCCTGTAGAGTCAACAGCTAATCAACTTGCCGGATTAACGACATTCGGTGTAGTTCAGCCAAGAGCTGCTCAGTACGGTAGACCTACTTTTGATCCTTTAAACCCACCGCAACTTTCTGTTGTTAGAGATGTGGGTAGCCTAGCTATTGAAGGGGCTATGGGCGAAGCAGACATGGATGATGTTGGTAGGGTTATGCAAAGATGGCTCCCCATCGTCAGCACAGTAGATGATTATCTACGATACATGGACGACGGGCAGCGTATTTTTGTAGATTAAATCTCGCAGTTGTTACCAGTACAGGCTAACGTCTGTGACCCTTCAGTCATGTCAGAGTTTTCAGAGATGTTCCACTCAATCGTTTCTGGAAACTCTTCCTTCAGCTTCTCATAAGTCTCTAAGTCAATAGGCTCATAAGGTGCTTGCTGATAGGTATGCTCTGAGTAAGGCAAGAACGACACACCACTGATCTTATCGAACTTGTTATACAACCACTGACCTACTTCAAGAAACTCATCGTCCCTATAATAACAAGTCATTGACGGTTTGTGTTCACACCAGTAGTCCTGATAAATCTCCCACAGTTCTAACTGTTCCATAGCACCCATCTCAGAGGCTACTACAGCCCCGTCAGGAGACTTTATAGGGAAGGAGAATACCTTGGTAGAGGGTGACATTACATCGTCTTCTACGGGGATTCCTGCTTCTTCAAGCACGGTACAGAGGGGGTCTCTTGCGTCCGCTCTGACTCGTCTAATATATTGATCTGAGTATCTAGGGTGGATGCCACTAGCAGAGTCAACCAACTGACTAACAGTACCGGAAGGCTTAACAGCAGTAATGGCAGTGCTAACATTAATACCAAGACGATTAGACCAAACTGCGTTAGTCTCAATAGACTCCTCTTTAAGCTCCGTAAGCCACGTTTTGAGAACACCTTTATCTCTCCTTCCTGATAGGGTTGGATGATCCATGATACCTGTTAACGACACACCTAGTAATGCTTCTTCCTCAGTGTTCTTCTGCCATACCTTACGTAGGTAACGGAAGTCTGTCAGGGTAGCTTGTAAAGTTCCAAGGATAGACGCAGTACGTACTTTTCGTTTAAGGTCTGAGAGCGTATCTGTTGACCTGACAACAACCTCTGATAGATTGCAGAATTGGTTAGGCCGTAAGATGATTTCGCTACATGGATTAGTTCCAAAATCATAGGAAGCATCTCGTCGCTCGTTCTTTGCAGCTTGCTTTTGACTTGCGACTCTAGAGAACATACCTCGCTCTCCTGAACGGGACTCGTATAAACTTTTCCACTCATTTAAAAATGCCTC
>Ga0181387_1000265_pt1 | contig 12238 bp, 12 predicted proteins | sample 10SPOviralmetaG_FD_130119 | JGI IMG/M metagenome (GOLD analysis project Ga0181387, IMG submission 130119) | Marine viral communities from the oligotrophic San Pedro Time Series (SPOT) site, San Pedro Channel, CA, USA - 10 SPOT_SRF_2010-04-27 | ecosystem: Environmental > Aquatic > Marine > Strait...
GATCAGTATTGTCAGTATTATCATGAGTTGGGCTGTGGGTGCTGTCAAAATGAGAAATGATTTCGTCCATCGTAAACGCACAATAACTGCATTTATTACATCCAAAATAGTTTGGCGAATTAAGCGAATTATTGTCAGTCATTTTGAGTATATCATACTTACACATAATTCGCCTAAATCCTTTTACGCATAATATACTTATTTTTGTCAGTAACAACAAATATTTAGAAAATTCGTATTTGACAGCATAATGGTAAGACCCGTATTTTCAAGAGTTGTTTTAAAGAAAGTCTTTGAGGGAAAATGAAAAAAGGACATTTATTTTTGTCCTTTTTTATTGGGCTCGCCCATTTCTTTAATCGATTTTTTGATAGAATTGCTAGATAATTTACATATCATATTTTTATCTACCATGGTTTCTTTCAATATATTATTAATGATTTTGGTTTCAAATTTATCGTATTCTTCCCTTCCGTATCCTCCCAGTGAAACTTTTGTATATTCAAAGAATTTATCACATTCCGGTGTATCTAAAATTTCATAATTCGGATTTTGTTGTCTCCATGGGTGAACTTGGTCTTTGTTTTTGTTGGCAACTATACGGACTGCTTTTCTCAAATGTGTTTTGTTGTCATCTTCTTTGGCCCATACATTAGAGTCTTTTACGTATACAGTTTCTCTTTTCAAATCGGTACAGTGGATTGGTCGAGAATGTGGATCCATATCTCGTATTCGGTCAATCATAATGCTAGATATGCCTTTGACGTATCCAACTTCGCCGGTATTTACAAAATCACGAGAGGTGAGTTGTATAGATTGGATAAAATCATTCAGGTTAATGGCGTCTTTGCATGTTTCATTAAGAAATACATTCAAGTTGAATTTATTGTTCGTAGTGTTATTCGTAATGATAGTATTATGCGTAGTCGATACCGAATTTTGCGATAATTCAATGATTGTTTCATGTTGTTCGGTCATTTTCTTATGTTGTTCGATCATCATATCTTTGAAATCTTGATTTTGTTTCAATAGTTCAACCAGTAGCATAGGTTCGAGTTGATTTGATACGTCGGTCGTAGTTTCGACATTTACATGATTGACATTTTCAGTGATTTGTGGTTGGTACGTACATGTTTTTTGGTGTTTCCAAAGACCGCGTTTGTATTTATATTCTTTGCCACATATGCATACAAAAGACGCGGTATTACTAGGGGTAAAATCGATCCTCGTCGTCCTCGATATATGTTTTGCAGTAATTAAATGTCGCATATAATCTTTTTTGTTACCACTATAGAAGTTACATTCAGTACATGTAAAATCTATGGGTAAACTACGGGTAAACTGCATCCTCATTTCCCTATATATAGAGGATGCAGTTTTACCCCTAAATGGAATATCGTCGGAAATCTGAAATAAATGGATGCAGTAAATATTATTATCGTTATATCATATTTACTGCATTATGGTATGGAGTGTATTTTTAAATACGTGTATTTTAAAGATAATATTTCCCAAATGAGAATTGGACATTTATTTTTGTCCGTTTTTTTTGAGTTAGGCCATTTCTTTAACCGATATTTGAGAAAAAATAAGAGAAACCTCAATTAGTTTTGTTCTTGGTCTAATAGATCATTGCGTTCGTTTTTTCGTCTTATTTTGTCTAATATCTTATCTTGTTGAAGTTGTTGTCGTAAGATATTGCGACGATTGGTTCCATTCTCCCATTCGAGTTCTTCCATGTGTTTTTGTTGCATGGAAAGTCTGATTAATTCGTTTTGTTCTCGTTTGTTTATTTTTTTTTGTTCTTTTGAAGGCATATAGAATATATCATTATAATTATATACAATGTTTTTACGATTAGTTGTATTGATGTCAAGTTTAATGGGTGTTTCTGCCCGATTAAATGAGTATGTACCTACAGTTGAAATGGAACCTTATCAAGTAACACATATAATGGATACTGAATTGCCCCAAACATTTACATGGTCTAACGTGGAAGGCGTGAATTATTTAACAAAAAGCCTGAATCAGCATATCCCCGTATATTGTGGTTCATGTTGGGCGCACGGATCAGTAAGTTCATTGGCAGATAGAATAAAGATAATGCGTAAGGCAGCGTGGCCTGATATAAATTTAAGTATTCAGTTCATATTGAATTGTCAAATGGGTGGTAGTTGTAATGGAGGAGACCATTTGGCTACATATAAGGCAATTTATGAATATGGTTCTATTCCATATGAGGATTGTATGGTATACCAAGCATGTAGTTCAGATTCAAAGGAGGAAGCATGTAAAAACAAACAAGATTTTATTTGTTCTCCAAATAACATTTGTAGAACGTGTGATACATTTAGTAACCGAGGGGGTGTATGTAACCCAATTTTGCATTACCCAAACGCAACGGTAGCGAGTTATGGAGCGGTTCGTGGTAGTGATAATATGATGGCCGAGATATATAAGAATGGGCCTATTGCGTGTGGTATTAATGCGTCCGAAATCGATGATTATGACGGTGGTGTTCTCGATGTTCCCAAAAAATTAAAGACAATAAACCATATTATTTCGGTAGTTGGATGGGGGTATGATGCCGATATTGATAAACAATATTGGATAATCCGTAATTCATGGGGGTCATATTGGGGAGAACTCGGTTTTATGCGTTTGGTGTTGGGTGAAAATCAATTAGGGATTGAAAAAACGTGTGCGTATGCTATACCTGGTAACTGGACGTTACATAATAAACATTGTTATGAAGATGGACGTAATTGTATGGATTGAGTGTAAATTGAACTGTTTTGTAAAAGAGAAGTGTAGACCCCAATATTATGGATTTGGTCGTATACAATGTGTATTACAGTAATCACGTATTCGATTATATAGAGAACAATCATACTAATAACGAGTGGAATGGATGATATAATATCATAGATAGTTTCATGTAAATATATGTTTGCGTCTATATTAGATAAGGTATTATTGTCATGTTCGGTAATTGTAGTCATTATATACCTTCCATATTATTTTTTGAATAGTAAAACAAATAAAAAATGCTGTGTAAATACATCATTTTTTATTTTTATGTGTGTAAATAGGGAGGTTTTATTCAAGATAAATTGGTAATTATTTTTATTTAGTTTGTTTTTCTAAAATACATGGAGTACTCCCGCCAGTGACACATGCGTAGCATGCATTACAACCGATGCCTTCGCTTTCTTGTTCCTCGTCGGAATCTTCTTCGTCCTCTTCGTCACACGCATTACCGCATAAATATTCCCCGGTGCCTTTCATTTGAACTATATCTTTATCTTTGCCACATAAGTTACATTCGGCTTCTTTGTTATTTGGTGCTTCTTGTACGTATAAAATATCCCCCATTCCATCGTCGTCAAAATATCCATCGCATAGACAACACTTTTGCCACTGTCCCGCTTGATAAGTATCTTCAGTATCTTCTTCAAAATCCCAATCGGGTGGGTATCTTTCACAGTCCATATTTTCACATAATTTAATAGTTTCTGCTTCTTTGTCTACGTTTTCTTCGTTTGCTTTTACTTTTACGTCTTCCTCGTGTTCTTCATCTTCATCTTCATCTTCCCAGTCATCGCATAGGTAGTCCTTTTCGATTAATTCTTCCTCCATATCTTGGAAACACATGGTACACATCGTCAACTCTTCCGTAGGATTTCCGACTTGTCCCTTATATGCTACATGGATTGAGTGTTTATAACAATCAACCTGGATATTACATTCGTCACATTCAACAAATCGGTCGTCATCGTAATTTATATCAGGTTCGTTGTTTTGATGTAGCATTGCGTCTTGTAAATAAGGTATATTATTCATTATAGAGGTGGATTCATCCTCAGCGGGTACCCTATTATTACATACGGTAATTGTACGCTTCATGGTAGGTTTGCTGAATTGATAGTCATATTCGTCATTACATACGCTATTTGTGCGTGATAATGTTGGTTTATTCATTTTGTTATAATAATATTCTGATTGGATTATTATTATAATATCGATGAAATACTTTTCAATTTTATCTTATGGTGCATGTTTACATATATGATGTACCTCATTTTTCAGGTGTTCGGGTAATTCTGTTTGTATGATATGTTCGGCTTTTTTGATGATTTGACTCACATTTGTAGGTATATTTTCTTGAAAAAAGAAATGTTCTCCATCGATGGAAATATCGTCCCAATCAAGATGTTTAATATTGTTTTTATTGCCTACCCAAATACCAGATTTTCCGTCTTCCGAAATCCATTGATTTTTTATCCAAGACAACGGATATTTATTGACAATTGAATCAACAAATTGGATGTATGGTTTCCATGCGGTTCTAAATTCAAGTCTTATACCGAATTTGCCAGTTTGCGTTACACTAATATTCGGAATGTTATTATGAAATTCTTGTAGAATGTAGTTAATATCGGCATCATTGGTTGATGTAATAGTTACGTGATTAGAACATTCATTCGGCATTGTATTATACATACAAAAATATTTAAGTCCCTTTACTACAAGTGAATAAGGGTATATTGTATAGTAGATAGTAAAAATGTAATATGTGTGTAAAATTGATTATTTATAATAATAGATTAATAATATCAAATTAAATAATATTAAAATGGAAGAAAAACGTTGGGGTTTCCCCAACGAGAATGACACCTGTCGTATTCAAAAATTGTATTATGATGTAAATATTAATACAATTTTCAATAGAACGAAATTGCGAAATCTTAAAAAGAAATTTGTTAAATATGTGAAGTTTATAACAAAATTTAAGCAAAATATTGTGGACCCGGAAATTCATACATATCAAAAAATACAAGATGATGCTTATCAACGTGTCAACGAGAGTCGAGTTGATGACGCATCACAGACTTCTTTTACAAATGAAGATGTAGAAAAAGGACAAGCATTATTTGAAATATTTCATGATGCGAAAGACGACTGCGATAAAGTGAAATATTACTCACTCTATTGGGCGGATTCAATCGAGCATATTTATAATAAAATAAATGAAATCAAAACTCACCAAAAGAAACTCAAACATTATAAAAAATGTTCTCATTGTGAAAAAAAGGATATGGTTACAAATTGCCATTGTAAATCAAACCATAAATTATGTTCTAATTGTAGTGATGATATAAACGAATGTCCTGTATGTAATGAAGATTTGGGTTTACAATATTGTGCTATTTGCATGGAAAATAAAAGGGAAATAGTAGAAACGGGTTGTGAAAATAAACATAAAACGTGTAAAGAATGTTTGGATAAAATAATAAGAAAAAACAATTTGTGTCCGTTTTGTCGTGATTATTGTAGTAAAGAACCAGTAGTTCTACACCCGACTTCGTATTATATAATGGATAATAGAGAAGACTATAGAGACTATTTGCAAGATAGTGCGGATGATAGGAGGGAAAGGTAGGATGGGAAAATAGACACAACGCTTTTCAAGTTTTCTTTGATTTGCGTGTTTTTGATTTATTACCATTTCCATTTTGTACATTATTCTGTTGGTTTGTGTAAGAATTCAACTTATTTCTAACATCATCAATGGTGTATTTTCCTTTATAAGTATTATCAAAATATTTTAAATAATCATATAACTCGGGATTAGTAGTTTTAAATTTGTCTCGCACTTGGCGAATTATTGACGCCATGTCAATATGTTTCTTACAGTAATATGTGTTATCAGTATCAGAATAGTTTTGCATAAAGTCCATCCCACAAAAATTAGTCGTTTCATATGAGTTGCGTAATGTACGCATTGTTTTAAAATCATTACAGACTCCTTCGCATTTACTGTCACCCGCAGAATTACACGATTTACATAATACGTCATTACATAAATTAATGCAGCGTTCATTTAAGTCCAATGCGAATAACGCATATTCAATTATATCGCGTTCAGTTATATCGGTTTCAATTAGGTTAGATTCTTCTTTAATTAATGTAGAAATTTTAAGTGTTTCAAGTTGGTCCATTATATTCTTACGAGTTTGGTATTCTTCTTCCGCCTTGGCTTGTTCTTCTTCTGAAACAACATTAATACTTGATAAATAAGGTTTTCCCCATCTCCATCCGCCGATTTTAATATTATTTTTCTTTGTTTTTTTCTTAAATAACTGAATATGTTTACGCTTAGTTATTTTTTTACTGCGAGTTTTTCGGCTTTTACGTTTCCGTTTGATTGAATGATTCTTCCTTTTTTTACCTCCATCATATTTTAATATTTCCATTTCATTGAATGCCACTGGCAAATACTTGTATAATGCGCTGTAATTGTTGCCAATCTTATCACATATTTCACGTTTATCTAATCCACCATACTTGTAATCATCATAAATAGTAGATAGTTCTGATACTTCTTCTTTTAATAATGTATGTGGGTCCATATCAAGTATTTTTAGTCTGTTTTTAACGTGTTCTGGTTGTTTATCAAATATATCAACTTTGTTATCTAATTCCACTACACGTTCATATTGTTCCAAGAACTTATAAGTGCCATCCATTTGTTCTTATATTATATATATTCAATACATTTTTATGATTTTTGTGTCAATGTTCTCCATATAGTAAGAATATTCAATCATTATTTTGAAAATAGTTTCAAATCCATAGACCCACGGACCAATAATATATAGACGATTGTATGAAGGATTAACCCACGGATAGTGGGGCAACCATTTGCTTCTGCTATCTTGCCTAAAATGCTACCAAATAGTTGTTGTGTTAACTGATATGTGTATGGATGTATCACTAGCACAAATATGAACGCAGAGAAGATGCTAATCTGCCATTTTTTATAACTGGAATCGGACATTATATAGTATGATGGGATATATAAAATTGAAAAACTTTATGAGAAGATAGATAAGGAAATCAAATTACAATATAGTATACAAGAATACATAATGACCGGACTTACACTACACACCAAACAAGATATTTACAAGGGAGATATTGTTGTTTTATGCAAATGCTTAAATGATGAATTTAAAGGTTTGTGTGAATTTCAACCTGAATGCATTTCCGAAGGAGGTATCTTATATAATTTCAAGGATGGTACTACCGGGTATAAATCGGTAAGATTAGATGGAAATGTAGGAAAATGGGATTGGATTAATAGTGATGAAGATGTAATGTCTGAATGGTTCGAGAATACGGATATTATATTTGCGGCTAATACCAAGTTCAATATATCATTGAGAAACTTATCTGGAGCTCCACCATTTACTATTGAGGAATTACAGATATGGGAAAAGTGTTTTAATCAAATTGGTGTCGAAAATGTGGGTAAATACCCAAGCAAGAGGAAGTTAAATAATTAGAAATTCAAAAACAAATAAAAAAGGGCTGTATATACGGTCTTTTTTTATTTGCGGGAGAATCTATTCATTTTCTAATAATATTTTTTCTACCATACCTCGTTCTTCATCTGTAAGCGGAACAAGTATTTGCGTTAATAATATCTGAAATATTTTTGTTCTATTTAATCCTCCGGCAGTATTAAACATACGACAAATAAATACACAATTTTCATCTGTATGATTTATTTCATTATCTAATCTTTCCAAACTGAAATAATTCCAACTATCTCTATTTTTGGAAAAAGGAATACCTGTATAATGACATTTAAATCCTTGATTTATTAATTTTTGGTACATTTGGTTGTCTGTTAAAATATTACCATCAGTCTCATAATTTCTCATTTTACTTTTTTTATCGCTTCTTTTATGACGACATTTCATATCGTTTAATATCTGTTTTAAATGTTTTAAATTGCATTCATTCGCATATTCTGAATTCAGTTTTTTAGTTCCATTTACAATAATTTGACAATTAGTAATAACTCCATTTTGTACGGGTGTATTATTCCACCATTTTTTTACTATTTCTCTTAACTCGTCTTCATTTGTTGGATTATGTAATTCATTCAAAATTAGTTTATAACATTGTATCCAAGATTCTTTGAGATTAGGTATTGCATTATGTTGTGCAACATTCAATTCATTTGCGATTTTAGCACAATATTCTGGTAAATGTTCTCTGGTAGGACCATTGTTTTGAATACCTACGCGCCAATCACAATTAAAATCTTCTACAAGACGCATATTTGATATATCACAAATATTAGGTATGCTTTCATACCATTCTTTTTTTAATTTGTTATATGGTTTAAGTTTTAATCTAATATATTCGTTTCTATCATTTCTACTTTTATCACGAGCCACTGTTTTACTGCATTCTCTGCACCCGTATGTCGGTGAATTACATATTTGCTCTTTGCCGCTCTCTTTGTCAATATTATTTATACCACTATTATTATATTCAGAATTAAAATACTTTTGAGTTATTGGTTTTGGCTCATTACATTTCATACAATTTTCTATAATTAGAATTTTACCATTTTCAATAACAACACATCTATTTTTCTTTGTATTATTTGATTTTATTCCAGAACGTTCTGGTGTAATATTACCTTCTTGAATTATACCATTTTCTAAATCTTGTTCCCATTTACGGAGTAAAATTCTATGTTGTTCTTCATAACGTTGTTCCATTGTCATATTTTCACTGGGCTATATAACACCGAGTCTTTATATTAATTAAATTTATAAATTTGTTATGATATTCGGTAATACTTATATACGTTGTTATAAAAATTGAAGGAAACTTTATTATAATAAAAATATGTAATCTAATAACAATAAATAAATTAATACATAAACCACGCAAAATGTCTGATATTCAATCGCACATTCTCACCAAATTCCAAGATGATTATTGTTGGCAAATTGCGGAGTTAAATGATGTATTACGTAAAAAATTAAACCGAGTATTATTTAACGAATTTGCACAAATTATATTAAAAGGAGAAATCGTGAATTGTAAAGTGTTCAAAAATAATTGTGGTATTAGATTTACAATACAAGATAATGAAAGTAAATTTACATGTAAAGCTTGGGCTTCTATGATTGATATAGATAAAATTAAGACTTATGAAAATACCACTTGTACGGTGGTAGGTTATATCAAACAGAATAATTTCTACGGATTCGACTTTGAATTAGAAGTGTCCGAAGATGTTATAAATGATAATAATGATTCAAAATTAAAAATATTGAAAGATGAGTGTGAATTGAAAGGATATTTTACAAATAAAAAACAAATAAATTGGAACACTGTTCTAAAAATAGGAGTTATTTCTAAGAAGGATACGCAGGGATATACAGATTTTATGTCACAATTTAAAATACCAGTTACTCTAACGCTAAAAGAAATAGCATTAGAAGGAGAAAAAACAGAAACAGATATACATAATGCCGTTCAAGAATTACAAAAAGATGACGTTGATGTAATAATTATAATTCGCGGAGGAGGTTCTACATTAGATATTTCTAATTCATTTGATAGAATTGGTATATTTGAAATTCTAAAAAAATCAATAGTACCGGTTATTACAGCAATCGGTCATGAAGCAGATAAAGATGATAAATTACTTATTACAAATGTTAGTGATTATAATTATTCAACGCCAACACGAGCAGCAGTAGAACTTAATAATTTATTTATAAAACCAAAAATAAATAAATTACGTCAATATTCAGATAAATTAACAGAGAAATTCGATGATAATAGTGAAAAAGACATAGAAAAGGAGTATTTAAAGTTGAAATGTCTTACTGAAAAGGTCTTTAAAAATAAGTTTGGTGGATGTATTTGTAAAGTAGATGATGACGAGTTTGTAATAATTCAAAAAGATGACAAATTTTATAAAAATACGATTGTATTTACAGAACCACTTGATATTACCAGACAAGATATAAAGTTGAAAGAGTCGATTGAAGAAGGAATAGAGGACCAAAATATAAGTATAATTAAGTCTAATATATTCTTATTGTCTAATGATGTAATATTAAATGAATTGATTACTGAAACCATAAAAAAAATAGAAAATATAGAGAAACAAATAGAGAAGTTCGCGGAAATCAAACCCCAAAAACTTAAATCGATGTACTGCAGACATTATGACGTAGACGATGACAAACACGACAATAAAAAAATATCACAACTAAAACGTATGTATTTATGGTATATTGAATTATTAGACAATGTAATTAATGAAAATGCTGCTGACATAAGGAATATATATGAGTTTTGTGAAGGGTTGTAGATACCTGATTTAATATTATCTAAAACGCATCAAAATCCAATACATTTTTATGATTTTAGTGTCAATGTTCTCAATATAGTGAAATAAAATCACTATTATTCAATCAATATGTATTTACATCCTCACAAAGAAGCCTCCCCATCTGATGAGTTAGTATTAAGTTCAACACATAATGTGGGTGTATTAACGTTAATCTCGTGTTGTTTTTTACAAGCCCTAACGTGGGCTGATAAAGATTTCTTCGTAGAAGCAGAAAACACATTACAATATTCACAAGTGAATCCTGTTTTTTCGTGACTTGAATATTTGGTAGATAGGTATTTATTCAAAGCATTCATTTTAAGGTTCTCCAATTGTCCGATAAGTTTCTTCTGATAATCTTTTGACATAAGAATAATATCATCTTTCTGTTTATTAAATGAAAGGTATTCTTGATTAATTTCATCCAATAATGATTTACTAATAACATTTTCGTGTTCCTCTTCACTGTCAATTTCTTCAATACGATCCGCAAGGTTCTCAATAATATCTATTGCGATTTGTATTTTTTCTTGTGAATATTGAACGTTGTGTATATATATCATAATTAACCCTTTATGGATATCAACCTGAAAGTTCTTTTTGCGTGAAATACCGCTATTCTGTGATAAGAAAATAGCATGTGTCTTGATTTCTTCAACATCACGAATAAATTTTTGAACTTCGTCGGGGTTTACGTTGCGGTCATAGACTTTATTTTCCAACATAATATTTGGTTTGTTCTCCCGTTTCATCATAAAGTCACCACATGCTTTGGTACCCGATGAATTAATAATCTCTGCGGAAGGATACATTTTATTAAGAACCGATTCCAATTCTGTCTCTCCGATACTGCCTTTATGTGATGAGTTATTGAATTTTTTAAGGTATAATGATAAATCTTCCATTGTAGAATCATTTTTAATTTGTGAATTTAACGTTGCGTCTCGAACAACTTGAATATTGGTCTGAATTCGGTCTTCGCTTGCTTGTAATACGCTATACATGGGTTGTTGAAGTGTTTGAAACATTGACGAGCACTTTGTATCAAATGAACTGATAAATTCTTTAACCGTATTATCATCACTGTTATTTACAAGTTTTTTCATTTCATCTGAAATAGACGATTTAAAGTTATTCAGCGTAACATCAACTTGGTTCAAATATTTATCTTGATTATCAACTAACAATAGTTTGGTTTTATCCACTAATGTATTACCATTGTTCTCAATTAACGAAGAAATATGTTGATTATGTTCTGCAATATCTTTTGTTATTGTTTCATTCAGTAGTAATTTGGTCTTATCAATAAAACTGTCATTGTTTCGTTGAATGATGTTAATAATATCTGTATTTTCATTATTCTGGTTCTCCAATAATATAGATTTAATACCAGAAATATAATCATTTTTAAAGTCAATAAACTTAACTGACAAGTTATTATTGAGGTCATTTTTCAATTCTGAAATATGTTGTGAAAATGACATAAGTTGACCTCTTATATCGGACATATTGGTGGTTTCTTGTTTAATTTGGTTAATGTTCTCGTTCATATTATTTAAATTACCTTTTAACTCGTTAATAATAACATCTTGCTTTTGAATATTAGATAATATTTCACCATTAATAGTAGAACTCATAGTATCAGACATATTATCTGTTAATTTTACCAAAATCTCATGAAATACAAGGTTTACTGCTTCAAAGTTAAGATGTTGGTTCTTATTATAGAACTCATATAGTTTTTTATTTGTAATAGACAATGTATATTTTGACATGTTCTCAATATATACAATGTTCTCGTCGTTTTATACCCTTTATGGTATTAGTTTAATGAATTACTAATATTACTTATACAAGTATATACCAAATTAATCTATTATTTTCTATTAAAGTAATAGATTAATTCATTACTAATATTACTAATACATTAAATCATTAAATAATCATTACTAATACATTAAACTAATAATTCAGTTTGTTACTAATATTACTCATTTATTAAAATACTAAAACTACTAAATA
>Ga0181387_1000266_pt1 | contig 12232 bp, 17 predicted proteins | sample 10SPOviralmetaG_FD_130119 | JGI IMG/M metagenome (GOLD analysis project Ga0181387, IMG submission 130119) | Marine viral communities from the oligotrophic San Pedro Time Series (SPOT) site, San Pedro Channel, CA, USA - 10 SPOT_SRF_2010-04-27 | ecosystem: Environmental > Aquatic > Marine > Strait...
CCTGTGCTCGTAACTAAATCAGCACTTAAAAATGCAGTGAGTGTGGTATCAACAATAATATCTGCAGATTGTGTAATTTCAAACATGAGAACAAATGAAAGCAATCAATAGATATATAATAGTAGATAAGATAAAGACAGAGCCTAAAAAGGTTGCTGGTCTTATAATGACGGACGACACAGATGTAGACAACCGTTATTTAAAAGCAAAAATAATATCGTGTGGACATTTAGTTGAAGGACTAAAAGATGGTGATACGATATATTACGATAAACACGCTGGACACGACATATCATGGAAAGATGTACTTTACCGGGTCATTCGTGATGGTGACGTAGTTCTAGTAGATTAACCTAAACCTGAAACCCAAAACCACAAACTTAAAACAACAAACAAATTATTAATTAAAAAAAAATTTACAATTATGAGATGGATTCAATTTCAAGACAGCGCAACTGACTGTCACTGGGTACCTGTAAAGGATATCCACGCTATGCTTATAGCTGATGCTAACGATGTATTAGTAAAGTTTAGAAACTACACTCAACCAACAGAGGCTGTTTCTGATAACTTAATTACTGTTACTGATACTGCTAAAGCTTTAACTCTTGCTCAAAATATAGCTGAGTTTATATCAGGAACTAGAGTTGGAGGAGGTAACGTTTTAGTTATAAAAGCTACTGGAGACGGTATATCTTCAACAGTTAGTACTGTAGCTTACACTGCTGGAGCATAGTAAATGCGATTAACCGCGCAAGATCTGCGTGATATGAATATCCTTAAGTATTACAGGCTCACTAGAAAGTGGGTCTGTAAAACTTACGGGTTAAATGACGCAGATATAGAATTATTAATTTATTTAGATTGTAAAAAAAGATTTACACGAAAGGATTTTATTGACGGAGTTTACACTATGAGTTGGGATAAAAACCGTTGGGAAAGACTTAAAAGAGATGGATGGATAGAAACGTGGCGACATAGAAACAGAACTACTATAATGTACTCTGTATTTAAAACCTCGTTTAAATGTTCACAGGTAATAAGTAGGATGTATAGAATCCTATTAGGTGAGGAAGACTTACCCACTTCAGAAAGAAGTGTATTTTACAACAATAAGTCATATACAGATAAAGTTTATAACAAAGCTATAGATGATATGATAAAAGACAAAGATAGATAATGCCAAACTTTAAAAAAAATACAAGCCCAGCAATGAAAAGAAGTTGCTATAAAATGAAAGGTTTTCCACAACACTCAGGTGTTTCTCCAAACAAACAAGCAAAACCAGACTATATAGATATAGATGGTGATGGAAACACAACAGAATCAATGAAGTCTGCCGCAAAAATGTACAAAGAATCTCCAAATAAGCAAAAAGTTTTTGGTGGTACTGAAAGTGAAAAAGGAAATATTTTTACTAAAAAAGGTAGAACTCAAAGAAAAATTAACAGATATAAAAAATCATCAGATAACATAATAAAACAAGTGCAGAAATCCGGTAAAGATAAAACTACAGGAGTTTGGGAGGATAAAAAGGTAAAAAAAGCTATTTCAAAAACTAATAAAAGATTATCTAAAACACCTAAAAGTTTTCAAGATAATTTATATTTAAGTTAATATGGCGTTTAAACTACCAAATCAAAATACGTTTAACTTAAGCAATAAATCTAACAACTATGGGTCAACACCTATAATTAGAAAAGACTTAGAAGAGGGAGTTTTAGGTGAGGCCAACAACGATGGTACTATATATGTTTCAAGCGCAGTAGAGCCAAACAGTGAAAGAGAACGCTCTATAGTTATGCATGAAATGAAACACATGACAGACATGAAGCTTGGAAAGCTAGGTTACACTGATAACGAAATAACTTGGAATGGGGATAAGTTTGAGAGAGCAGATGGTCATATAAAATACCAGGGAAAATGGTATCCGGAAGGAGATAAATCGTTTCCTTGGGAACAACATTAACATGGAAATATTCAAAGATAATAACAACTGGAATGAGAAATCTATCATAGGATTCATTGCATTTTCAATAATGTGTGTGATAATGATAGTAGACCTAGTGACTGGTTACATAGGAAAAGACTTAATAATTAACGAATTTGTATACGACTCGTTTGTACTTGTAGTGTTAGGATGCTTCGGTATAAGTGGCTTAGAGAGGTTCGCAAAAAAATAGAAAATGGCATTTAAAATGAAAGGGTACACTTATCCAGGTGAATCACCAATGAAACAGGATAAAGGTAAAAATTACGAAAGCTCCAAAGGAGACCAACAAGGACCAATACCTAAAGACAATATAAAACTACAAAAATCAGAACACCCAGATACTTACGTGTATAAAGGGAAAAGTGAATTTGAGAGAATAAATGATTTAGAAGAGAGAAAATCTTTTATTCAAGAAGTTGAGTTTAACTTAGGTGAATCTACTAAGCAGCAAAAGAAAGATAAAGCAAACCTAGAGCGTGAGGCTGAAATAATGAGAGACAGAATTAAAAACAAAGAAGGTAAGAAAAGTTATTACGCTAATAAAAAATAAAAAATGGCATTTAAAATGAAAGGGTATAGCTACCCAGGTAAATCACCAGCAAAGCAATATAAAGGTAAAAATTACGAAAGTTCTAAAGGCGATCAACAAGGACCGATTCCCAAGGGTAATCTACCACTACAACCAGGCGAGCATGAAGACACTTGGGTGTACGGTTCATCGGAAATTGAATCCGATAAAAAACGAAGTGGATCTGACTTTGTAACATCAGAAAGAATAAACGATTATGAAGCCCGCGCTGGTTACTTAGAGCAAAATGATCTACATAATAGTGATTGGTATTTAGGAGGTGCTAAAAAATCAGACTCAAAAGCAGTGAAAAATAAAGCTGCTAAAAAAGGCGCACAGAAAAGAAAAAATATGGAACAAACTGTTAAAACTCTTGATCGTGAAGCTCAAATAATGAGAGATAGAGCTAAAAATGAAGCAAAGTCAAAAAAATAAAATATGCTAAGTAAATTACTATCTGGTGGTGCCGCTGATCTTATAAAGGGTATAGGTGGCGTTGTAGATAACTTACATACTTCTGGTGAAGAAAAACTAGAGGCAGAAAGAAAAATAAAAGAATTAATTGCTAACTACGAGATAGAGATGGAAAAGAATATAACATCTCGATGGGAGGCAGATTTAAAATCAGATTCTTGGCTAAGTAAAAATGTTAGACCAATGGTATTGATTTTTTTAATAGTATGCACTATGCTATTGATATTTATAGATGCAGGTGCAATAAAATTTAACGTAAAAGATTCTTACATAGATCTTTTACAATTAGTATTAATAACCGTGATCGGTGCTTATTTTGGCGGTAGATCACTAGAAAAAGTAAAAAAATAAATTATGGGATATAATATAGGAGCAGATCAATTAGGGCAGTTTGGTAGCGGTTTTAGCGACGAGGCTGTTGAGGTTACGCCTCCAACTGGAAAGAAAATAATAGCTATAACTTTTTTAGCAAACACAGTTTTATCTACACTAGTAGCTTCTACAGATAATCCTGATGCTGCTTACTTTAGTCATACTACAGCTGTAGCTGGTAACGGTGGTGGTGCTGCAGAGTCTGATGCTGCTACTTCATTTCCAGCTGGATTAACAATACACGGTAGGTGGGATAGTTTTACACCTCCAACATCTACGGCTGGAGGTGTAATATTCTACTTTGGATATTAACAATAAATAACAACAATTAACTTAAATTAAATAAAATGGCAACAAAAGAAGAGGTGGTAGACCTTAAACCTGCAAAGATAACTGACGAACAGCTAAAGAGTATTCAAGAAGTAGTAAGTAACATTAATAGAGGCCAGATAGAATTAGGCTCTATGGAAGTTAAGAAACACAACTTGATGCACCAGATAAACGGTATTCAAGAAGAGCTAGGTAAATTACAAACTGAGCTTGAGAAAGAATATGGTACTGTAGATATTAACATCCAAGATGGAACAATAAACTACGATGTCGAAGCTAATAAGAAAGATTAGTATCGGATCAAATTATAAGAATGACGCTATGCACTATGCCGTGGGGCAAGAAGTGTATGGCGGTCATACTATCTGTGATATCATAGAGGAAGATGATAAGTTTTCTATCTACATTAAAAAGAATAAAGACGTATTGCCTTGGAAAGACTTTAATAAAAACATGGCGGTGTCTGTAGAGTATAATCTAGAATACTAATGGAAAGCGTATACAACTTTGTTGTAACGCCAAAAGGAAATAGATACAATAATACAAAAGAAGTAGACGGTGGAAAGCTTATTCTTAATACTGAGATATTTAACCATCAATATGTAAATAGAGAAGCTATTGTAGTATCTACACCTATGGTAGGACAAACAGATATAAAACCCGGTGATACAGTTATAGTCCATCACAATGTATTTAGAAGATGGCACGATGTCAAGGGTAGAGAAAAGAACAGTAGAAGTTATTTTAACGAGTCTACTTACTTTATAGCACAAGATCAAATCTTTTTGTATAAAAGAGATGATGAGTGGAAAGCTCCAAAAGGATATTGTTTTGTTATACCTTTAAAAGCTACGGATCAATTTAATATTGAATCTGAAAAACCTTTACAAGGTATTATCAAATACTCAGATGGAACAGTAGAGGTTAACGATCTAATTGGTTTCAGACCAGGAAGTGAATACGAGTTTGTCGTTAATGGCGAAAGACTATACAGAATACTATCTAATTTTATTACAATCAAATATGAACATCAAGGAAACGAAGAAGAGTATAATCCAAGCTGGGCACAAAGCAGTTGAAGAGCTAATTAAAGTTGCTAAAGAAGCTATTGTAGATTCAGACGACGACTTAACAGCAGATAGACTTAAGAATGCAGCGGCTACTAAAAAACTAGCTATATTCGATGCATTTGAAATACTTAACAGAATTCAAGAAGAAGAAAACTTACTCGAGGGAAAAACACCAGAAGAGGCAAAAGCAAAAGTATTCAAAGGATTTGCAGAAGGTAGATCTAAATAATGTACGAGCAAGATTTGGTTAAAACTATCGAGCCAGTTAAGAAAACTACTATAAGTAGACTTAACAAAGGTAAGAAGTGGAAATACGGTTACGATAAAGACCATGATATTATAGTGTTATCACAAAGTGGTCAGATTGGTGAAATTATAGAAATACAGAATTTAGCTATAGCGTTACCGAAAGTACCGAAGAGTGTGTATAGCAGCGAAAAAAATAAGTGGGTTAGGTTTGAACAACCTAAAGAGCTTGAGCGTTTAAAGAATATATTTGACTGGAGAGCATATCCTGACGATCAGAAAGACCAGTGGCACGATTATATAGATGAAGAGTTTAAACGTAGAGAAGAAGGTTTTTGGTTTACTAACAATGGAAAACCAACGTGGATACCAGGAACTCACTATATGTATCTGCAATGGAGCAAGATTGACGTAGGTGCACCAGATTTTAGAGAGGCAAACAGATTGTTCTTTATATTCTGGGAAGCTTGTAAAGCAGATAAAAGATGCTATGGTATGTGCTACCTAAAGAACAGAAGATCAGGGTTTTCGTTCATGTCATCTGCAGAAACAGTTAACTTAGCCACTCTTGCGAGTGATAGTAGATATGGTATACTATCTAAAACGGGTGCTGATGCAAAAAAAATGTTTACAGATAAAGTAGTACCAATATCAATTAACTATCCATTTTTCTTCAAACCAGTTCAAGATGGTATGGATAGACCAAAAACAGAGCTAGCGTATAGAGTGCCTGCTAGTAAGTTTACAAGAAAAAAAATAACAGCTAATGAAAAGCTGGAAGACATACAAGGGTTAGATACGACAATAGATTGGAAAAACACAGGTGACAACAGCTATGACGGTGAAAAGCTAGCGTTATTAGTACATGATGAAAGTGGTAAGTGGGAAAGACCTGATAATATACTAAACAACTGGCGTGTTACAAAAACATGCTTAAGATTAGGTAGTAGAATTATAGGCAAGTGTATGATGGGTTCAACATCAAATGCTTTAGACAAAGGAGGCGATAACTTTAAAAAATTATATAATGCATCAGATGTCACTAGAAGAAATAGAAACGGTCAAACAAAATCTGGTTTATACTCTTTGTTTATCCCAATGGAATGGAACTACGAAGGATTTATTGACGAGCACGGAATTCCAGTTTTCACTACTCCTGATATCGACGTGTTCGCCCCAGACGGTGAACTAATAGATGTAGGTGTAATAGATAGTTGGCAGAATGAAGTAGATGGTTTAAAAGATGATCAAGACGCTTTAAACGAATTTTATCGTCAGTTTCCAAGAACAACTGAGCATGCATTCAGAGATGAGACTAAAAATAGTATATTTAACTTGGTTAAATTATACGAGCAAATAGATTACAACGAAGAAATGTCTAGAACGCTAGGTATAACTAAAGGTAATTTTCAATGGGTTAACGGTATAAAAGATTCACAAGTAATATTTTATCCAGATCCAAAAGGTAGGTTTAAAGTAAGCTGGACACCACCGTCACAAATACAGAATAGAGTAATACTTAAGAACGGTATTAAATACCCAGGTAATGAGCACATGGGGGCATTTGGTTGTGATAGTTACGATATATCAGGGACAGTAGATGGAGTTGGATCGAAGGGAGCTTTACACGGCTTAACTAGGTTCAGCATGGAGGATGCTCCAGCAAACTGTTTCTTTTTAGAATACTTATCAAGACCACCAACAGCAGAGATGTTCTTTGAAGACGTTCTAATGGCTTTAGTATTTTACGGGATGCCTATACTCGCAGAGAACAATAAACCTCGTCTCTTGTATTACCTGAGACGTAGAGGATATAGAGGGTTTAGTATGAATAGGCCGGACAAAATTTGGAACAAGTTGTCCGTTGCAGAAAAAGAAGTAGGTGGCATACCTAACTCTAGCGAAGATATAAAGCAGGCACATGCTGCCGCAATTGAGATGTATATACAAGATCACGTAGGTATGAAGCAAAATGGAACGTTTGGAGATTTATATTTTAATGAACTTCTAAACGATTGGAGTAGATTTGATATAAACAAAAGAACAAAGCACGATGCATCTATAAGTTCTGGTTTAGCCATAATGGCAAACAACAGGCACTTATACGCGCCAAATGCTAAGATTGAAAAACCCAAATTAAACATACATATCTCAAAGTATGAGAACAAAGGTGGTATGTCTAAAATAATTAAAAAATAATATGATAGGAAATTTTCCAAGTCAAGTAGTTAGTGACACTGAAAAAATAAGTTATGAGTATGGTTTGGAAGTTGGTAAGGCTATTCAAAGTGAGTGGCACGGCAATGAATCTAGTGTTCACAACTCAAACAGTAGGCTCAATAATACAAAAAGAAATTTTCACAGCTTAAGATTGTATGCTAGAGGCGAACAATCAATACAGAAATACAAAGATGAGTTATCTATCAACGGTGATTTGTCTTATTTAAATTTAGACTGGAAGCCAGTACCAATTATATCTAAGTTTGTTGATATTGTAGTTAATGGTATGGCTGAAAGAATGTTTGATATAAAAGCTTATTCACAAGATCCGTATGGTGTTTCTAAAAGAACCGAGTACATGGAGTCTGTAATGAAAGATGTTAAAACAAAAGAGCTAAATCAATTATCGCTACAAGCGTTTGGTGTTCCACTAAACGATAATCCACGAGAAACTTTACCGGAAACAGAAGAAGAGGTTGCATTACACATGCAGTTAACTTACAAGCAAAATATAGAGTTAGCAGAAGAACAAGCTCTTAATGTTCTGTTAGAAGGAAGTAAATATGAATTAACTAGAAAAAGAGTTTTATCAGATTTAGTAATATTAGGTATTGGTGCTACAAAAACAGAGTTTAACACATCAGAAGGGGCGACTGTAAAATACGTTGATCCTGCTAACTTAATATACTCTTATACAGAGTCACCTTATTTTGATGACATATATTACGTTGGAGAAGTAAAAGAAATACCTATAAACGAACTTGTAAAAGAGTTTCCTCATTTACAAAATGAAGACTTAGAAAAAATAACAAAATCAAATTCTACTTTTTACGGTCGTGGTTATGAAAAAAACGATAACGATAGAAATAAGGTTCAGGTTTTGTATTTTAACTATAAAACTTATATGAATGAAGTTTATAAAGTTAAGAAAACAGGTACTGGAGCTGACAAGTTGATACCTAAAAATGATAGCTTCAACCCACCAGAAAATCTAGAAGGTGGTTATAGCAAAATGTTAAGACAAGTAGAGTGTTTGTTTGAGGGGGCTATGGTGCTTGGTACTGAAAAACTATTGAAGTGGGAAAAGTCCCAAAACATGATGCGCTCTAAAAGCGACTACACTAAGGTTAAAATGAACTATTCTATTGTTGCCCCTAGAATGTACGAGGGCAGAATAGATTCTCTAGTAAATAGAGTTACTGGTTTTGCTGATATGATTCAATTAACACACTTGAAGTTACAACAAGTAATGTCAAGAATGGTACCTGATGGTGTTTATTTAGACGCTGATGGTTTGGCCGAGATAGATCTAGGTAATGGAACAAACTACAATCCACAAGAAGCCTTAAACATGTTTTTCCAAACTGGTTCTGTTATTGGTAGGTCATTTACGCAAGATGGAGATATGAATCCTGGTAAAATACCAATACAAGAAATATCAGGGGGACAAGGCGCTGGTAATAAAATGCAAGCTCTTATAGCTAATTACAATTATTACTTACAGATGATAAGAGATGTAACTGGACTTAATGAGGCGTCAGATGGATCTAAACCTGATAAGTACTCTTTAGTTGGGGTTCAAAAGCTAGCAGCAGCAAACTCAAACACAGCAACAAGACACATATTACAAGCTGGATTATTCTTAACCTCAGATGTATGTGAAAAGTTATCTCTTAGAATATCTGATATTATAGAGTACTCTCCAACGAAAGATGCTTTTATACAGTCAATTGGCGCTCACAACGTCGCTACATTACAAGAGGTTTCTGAATTGTATTTATATGATTTTGGTATATTTTTAGAGCTAGCGCCTGACGAAGAAGAAAAACAATTATTAGAAAACAATATTCAAGCCGCATTAGGACAGCAAATGATAGAGCTTGCAGATGCAATTGATTTAAGAGAAATAAAAAATGTAAAACTAGCAAATCAATTGTTAAAAATAAGAAGACAAAAAAAGCTTGATAAAGACCAAGCAATGCAGCAAGAAAATATAAGAATACAGTCCGAAGCAAACCAACAAGCACAACAAGCCGCGGCTCAAGCTGAAGTTCAAAAGTCCCAACAACTAATGCAGACGGAAATACAGTTAGAGCAGGCTAAATCACAGATGGAATCTCAAAGATTAAAAGAAGAAGCGCAGATTAAAAAAGAACTAATAGAGACTGAGTATCGTTTTAAAATGGAGCTTGCGCAAATGCAGCTTGGGGTAAGTGACGGAAAAGAAAGTCAAAAAGAAGATCGTAAAGACGAAAGAACAAGAATTCAAGCAACACAACAATCAGAGCTTATAGATCAAAGAAATAACAGTAAACCTGCTAAAAACTTTGAAACAACAAGTAATAATACTGAAGATGGGTTTGGATTAGGTATGTAAAATTTATTAACTATTATATTATATTATGGCAAAGAAAGAAGAGCCAATCGCAAATGACGAAACTGGCAAGATTAAAGTAAAAGCAAAAAAAGAAAAACAACCAGATGGTAACGAGACAAAAGGAAACGTTACCAAGGTTAAAGCAAAGATGAAAACAAAACCTGAAGTACAAGAGCAAACAGTAACTAAGGTTGATTTAAACAAACCAAACAAACCAAAAGAAAATGAAGTTAAAGAAGATAACTCTATCAACGAGGGAGTGGTTAGAGTCGATGAAAACGCCGATGCCTCACAAGAACAAGAAAAAGTACAACCGGAAACAGAAGCACAAGAAACTCCAACCTTACAAGAGATAACACAGGAGGAGAAAGCTGAAGAAATAGTAGAAAAAACAAATGTAGCTATAAAAGAAAATATAGAAACTGGAAAACCTCTGCCTGAAAATATACAAAAACTAGTGGAATTTATGTCTGAGACTGGAGGTGATATAAACGACTATGTTGCTTTAAACACTAACTACGATGACATGGACAGTCAAGATTTATTACTAGAGTATTATAAAAACACAAAACCTCATTTAAACAACGAAGAGATAAACTTTATAATGGAAGATGAGTTTTCATATGATGAAGATATCGATGAGGAAAAAGATATAAGAAGAAAAAAATTAGCGTTAAAAGAGCAAGTTGCTAACGCTAAAAACCACTTAGACGGGTTAAAGTCTAAATACTATGACGAAATCAAAGCTGGAAGCAAGCTAACTAAAGAGCAGCAAAAAGCAGTTGATTTCTTTAATAGATATAACGAGGAGGAAGCAAATCGTCAACAAACACTTGACAAAAACACTTCTACTTTTTTAAATAAAACTGACAAAGTTTTTAACGATAAATTCAAAGGTTTTGAATATAATATCGGAGATAAAAAGTTTAGAATGAACGTCAACAACGCTGATAAGGTAAAAGAGAACCAGAGCGACATTAACAATTTCATCAAAAAGTTTTTGAATGAAAATGAAACAATGGAAGATGCTGCTGGATATCACAAGTCTTTATACACAGCAATGAACGCCGATACTATAGCTAGTCATTTTTATGAGCAAGGCAAGGCTGATGCTTTAAAAGAAAGTATTTCAAATGCCAAGAACGTAAGTATGGATGCTAGACAGTCGCACGGAGAAGTTAGTGCTGGCGGCGTAAAAGTAAGAGTGTTAGGAGATAATTCTGCTGATTTTAAGTTTAAAATTAAAAATAACAAATTTAAAAAATAATTAAAAATTAAAAATTATGGCAATTACACCAGGAGGTGATTTAAATAGTGTTCCAAGTTCACAACAACAAACACTATCTACAAATTACTTAGACTTAGCGTCTACAGCAAATCAAGGCTGGGCGCAACAATATTTACCAGATCTTATGGAGAAAGAAGCTGAAGTTTTCGGACCGAGAACTATTTCAGGATTTCTTTCACAAGTAGGAGCTGAAGAGGCGATGACAGCTGATCAAGTTGTATGGTCTGAACAATCAAGATTACACATTTCATTAATTGGTACTATCGATTTAGATGGTAACGTTGATTCATCAGGAGCAAAAGGTAAATTTACTGTTGTATCTGATATCGACGGTAACATTGCTGGTGACGGTTTCGCCGTAGCATCTCACGGTGTTAGAAATCATGACATCGTATTAATAGCAACAGCTGGAAAAGTTTCTAGATGTATGGTTGTAGCTGTTGATGGATCAGCTATTGGTCTTAGAGCTTACGACGAAGATGTTTTAACTGGACATTCTGAAACTGCTAGCGCTTGTACTTTATTAGTTATTGGTTCTGAATACAAGAAAGGTGATAACTATGATGGTTTAACTACTAAAGGTGCTAATGAGCCAACTTTCAAAAGTTTCTCTAACAAGCCTGTTATTATGAAAGACAACTACACTGTTTCTGGTTCTGATGTTTCTAGAATTGGATGGGTTGAGGTTGCTGCTGAAGATGGACAAGCTGGTTACTTATGGTACTTAAAAGCTGAAGCTGATACAAGAGCTCGTTTTAACGATCACTTGGAGATGACAATGCTTGAGGCTATCCCAGGTTCTAACTCAACTAACGTTGATGGTGAATTAGGATACACTACAGAGTCACAAGCTGGTACTAAAGGTTTATTCTACGAGATTGAGCAAAGAGGTAATGTTACTACTGGTGTTACTGGTGTCAACGCTGCTACTGATTTAGCTGAATTTGATGCTATCTTAGCTGAGTTTGATAAGCAAGGTGCTATTGAAGAAAACATGATGTTTGTAAACAGAGCTACTTCGTTAGCAATGGATGACATGTTAGCTTCTATGAATTCTTACGGAGCTGGTGGTACTTCTTATGGAGTATTTGATAACTCAGAAGACATGGCATTAAACCTAGGTTTCTCTGGTTTCAGAAGAGGTTCTTATGACTTCTACAAATCTGACTTCAGATACTTAAACGACAAAGCTACAAGAGGTGGTATTAACGACGCTGCTGGTGCTAATGCTATTAGAGGTGTCATGATTCCTGCTAGTACTTCTTCAGTTTATGATCAAACTGTTGGACAAAGC
>Ga0181387_1000270_pt1 | contig 12135 bp, 10 predicted proteins | sample 10SPOviralmetaG_FD_130119 | JGI IMG/M metagenome (GOLD analysis project Ga0181387, IMG submission 130119) | Marine viral communities from the oligotrophic San Pedro Time Series (SPOT) site, San Pedro Channel, CA, USA - 10 SPOT_SRF_2010-04-27 | ecosystem: Environmental > Aquatic > Marine > Strait...
AATGGAACTAAAGATTATGGTGTGTATCAAATTAATGTAGAAGGGTTTTATGAAAATAGAGATAAAGAAAAACCTGATAAAACATTAAAATTGTTTTTTGACAAAATTGGTAAAAAGTATAAACAAGAAGAATTTATTGACAAAATAAACAATAACGAAAAATTTGCTTCACAATTTGTTGCACATTATATAAAAAGATTATCTGATAATCCTAAATCTTTTGGAACTGATGGAGACCCATTAAACAAATGGAACGCATATAAAGACCATGTAGTACCTTTTACAAAAGGTGAAAAAATAGATAGAGACTTAGAAAGCGTTACTGATGCAATAGGTGCTTATGTTAATTCTTATATGCAAGTTAAATCTAAAGAATTTAAAAACTTGTTTAATTATAACTCATCTAGTATAGCTAACATACCATCACCTAATGAAGGTAACAATGGCTGAAGATAACACTATTAAATTAGTAGATGATTTTGGACAAAAAGGTATTAAATGGGCAGATGCTAGAAAAGCATTAGAAGATGTTAATAATTGGGGAGAAGATATACCTATATTAGAAGAAAGATTTATAGGTAATACAAATGACAAAATTACATTAGAAATAATACCACCTGAAGGAAATATTGAAGGTTTAATTCCAAGCGAGGATTATCGCTTACAAGCAAGTATTTTAAGAGAAAATGGCGATATAGAAATTATAAAAACATACAATAATCCAAGACAATTTGGTGCTGATGGTAAAAACTTTTTTAATGACATATCTTCTATAGACACACCTACAAATGTAGTAGATGATATTAAATTATCAGGAACTATGGGTGGTAATACTACGCCTACAGGCGTAAATATTGCTTATGCAAATGTTGAAGATATAGAAAAATTTATTCAGTTTGATAGAAAAGCAGAAGGAAATTTAGAACGAATAAATAATATAAAAAAAACAATATTAGATAAAGGTTATTTATATGATACTGCTTATGAAGGTGGAGTTGTATTTGGTGTTATTGTTGATGAAGCAGGTAATGTACAAATACCTGAAGGTAATCATAGACTTCAAGCATTAATAGATGTTGCAAAAGAAACTGGACAAAAAATATATGTTCCTATTAATCCAATGCTAACAAGCACAGGTGATGGAAATAAAGTTCAATTAACAAATAGCGATAACGCATATAATTCAATGAAGCAATTACTAACAGATATGTTAGAAGGAAATAAAAATTTTAATGTAGAAAGAACTATTAGCGAAAAGCTAGGAGAACCAGGTACAAGAATAATAGGATTAGACAGCTATACTTATCCAGGTGGTGCACCAGGAACTTCAACAACTCAAAGTAACATTAAAAAGTTTTTTAATTCTATAGGAATAAATGCAATTACTTATGATGAATTACCAGATAACAGTATATATAAAACAGGAGTAAATACTTTTACAGACACACCTACAAATGTAGTAGATGATGTAGTAATGAATAAGTCAGAAGCTATAGATAATGTAAATAATCTTGTTGATGAACTCCCATTAGAAGATGCTTTTAAAAAACAAGTTAAAAAGAATACTGCAAGAATAAGTAAAAATGTTGCTACACCAGGTGGAGTTATAGATTTTATAGATGTGTGGGAATTAGGAGTATTAGCTTTAGCTGTTGCTGCTATTTCTACAAATGAAGTAGATGAGATACCAACAATTATATATAATCAAGGTGTAAAGATGTACAATAGTATGCTATCTTCTGTTGGCATACCAGGACAAGTACAAGAAAAACCATATAATATAAATTTTGAAAAAGCTATAAAAACATTTAATATAGCAGAAATGTTTATGCCTACAGCTTATGCAGAAAAAGCTGCTGTAAAAGAATTTAAAAAAGGTCAAGAAGCAGGTGTGGATATATCTGTAGGACTAGGAGCAGGAGCAGGTGTACCACCAATGCAATTTAAAGGACAGGAACCAAAACAAGATAATGGTGATATAAATAATATAATGGTTAATTTAATGAAAAATATTTCTAATGCACAAAAATCATATCCTATTACAAGTTCTGAAATGTCTAATTTTAGTAGAAATCCAATACAGGTAGTAGCACAAGATACTGCTGATAAACCAGTAAAAATAGAGTATGATAGTAAAGAGAAACAAAAAATTAACGATATTTATGCAAAATTATATAAGAATTTATCTAACGCAGGTGCAAGGGTTCAGTAATGGCTGATTATGTATTTATAGCACAACCAGGTTTTGAAAGAAGAATACTTCAAGATGAAGAGGAAAATAGAGTATTTGTTAATTCACAAGCAGAGTTTGATTATTATACAGCACAAAGACAAGGTGGGTCTTTTAATGGTAGTTACTGGCAAGATGTAGGAAGTGCTGGTGTTATTACACAAGAAATTATAGATACACAGGTACAAGCATCAGGTAAAACTATCGCTGAAGAGTATCAAGAAAAAGAAAGTGCAGGAGACACATTAGTAAATCCTGATGTAGATTTGTCTACTTTAAATTTATATGGACCAGATGGTACTTTACCAAGTAGTGGTCAAAAAGAAGTAGATGCAAATTTTGGTGCTGGTTCAACCAGTTTTAGTTATGGAAGATTTGGCGAAGAAGGAGCTACAGTAGCACCAATACCAACAGGAGCAGAGTTTTGGAATGTAGATGGCAATTATTACATTGTATATTTTATTCCAGGAACAGGAACTCCAATATATTACGATTCTAGTTTAGAAGATTTGAAAAATATATTTGGTCCTATTGAATTTTCAGAGGTAGAGAAAAGTATTAAAACACCTACTGCTGAACAATGGGCAAGTTCTATTAGATTTGGTGATGCACTAGAATTAGCAAACCCAAACATATATGACCCTAGTCAAAGTCCTTGGGTTTCTTTTGTAGATACTGTTGCTAAAGAATCAAAAATAAGACCATGGTTAAATGATGCAGAAATGGTTGAATTATTAGCAGAAGCAACACTAGAAGGAAGAACAGTAACTGATGCAGAATGGCAATCTACTGAATGGTGGAGAACACATACACAAGCTGAAAAAGATTGGTTGCTTTTAGCACAATCTGGTTCAACAGATTTTACAAATGTCCTTACTGCTGATGCACAAAATAAAATAGAAAACGATAGATTAGCTATAAAAAATTTAATGGAACAATCAGGTATTAATAATCCATCTGATGAATTAGTTAATTGGGTATCAGAAAAATTTACTACTGGTTTATGGTCAGAACCTTTTTTAGCAGACCAAATAGAAATATTATCAGACCCTACATTAGAAGCAAATTTAGATACAGAGTTAGATAATTTTATTACATCTGGAGAAGTAGATTACGATACAACTAGAGCAGGAGAATCACAAATTAAAAGACTTTCTAAAGAAATATTAGGACCAGTATTTGGTGCTAATATATCAGACTCTCAACTACAAACATGGGCAGGTATGATTAGAAATGACCCAGATGCAGAAATTAATATAAGAGAAAAAATGATGAATATGTTACAAGGTTTGTTTGGAGAAAGTTACATAGATGGTTTAACCTACGAAGAAATGGCAACACCTTGGAGAGGTTTTACTACAAATACTTGGGGTGGAACATTAGATGAAAGTTCTACATTATTTCAAGATGTTGTTAAAAGTAATGACATAAGTAAAGCAACTGAAATGTTATATAAAGAAGGATTAAAAGATGGTGGGTCAGAAAAGATAAAGAACGAAGTTTTATCTAGCATGGTAGGTCAATTTGGTGGTGGAGGAGTTAGGAGAATAATATAATGGATGAATTTTTAAGAGAAGCTAGAGCTTTATTACCATGGTTACCAGAATCTTTAATTCAGATATATGTAAACGCATTTTCTCAAACTCAAAGTAATGATATAGCTATAGCAGAAGTAAGAAAAAGTTCAGAGTATGCACAAGTATTTCCTAAAAATACAAGAGAAGATGGAACTGTAAGGCTTAGCGAACAAGATTATGCAGCAGTAAAAGAAAGTTATGGTTTAACTGTAGAAGATTATGGTTTAAATCCTGAATACTTTCAAGACACATTTGGTACTTTAATAGAAAAAGGAATTGCTCCTAATGAATTTAGAGCAAGAGTAGAAGCAGCAAGGTCAGGAATAACAGAAAATATTCCAGCAGTTAAAGAATATTACAGAACAAACTTTGGTATGAATCTAACTGACAATCAAATATTTGCATCAATTATAGACCCAACAGTAGGTGAAGCAATATTAGAAGGAAGAATAACACAAGCACAAATTGGTGGAGAGGCAGCATCTAGAGGTTTTGATTTAAGTCCAGATGAAGTTCAAGCATTAGAAAGAGCAGGACTAACACAAGGACAAGCAAGACAATTATTTGCAGCAGCAGAAACAGAAGTTCCAAGATTAGCTGCATTAACAAGAAGATTTAGAGGAGCAGAAGAAGAAGTTGCAGAAGGACAATTGACAGCATCAGGATTATCTGAAAGAGAAGGTTTTGATATTGAAGAATTTGTTGAAGCACAAGTCTTTGCATCTGCTGAAGAGAGAGAAGAAATTAGAAGATTAGAGTCAGAAGAAGCAAGTACTTTTTCACCTATAACTGGACCTGCTAGAAGAGGTCGTAGGGTACAAGGTTTAGTACAAGAATAAACTTGACATACTATATCTAGTGGTATAATAAAAGTATCGCATAGTGGTAGTCTGCGAATATAAATTGACTCTGCACCTCCAGCTTATAACTGGCGTGTAAGCTGCGTATTACAATTCGCCTAGTATCTGAATAGCCCAGAAGTGGCTGACAATTCAAGTTATTCATTATTTTAATTTGTCGCCTATCGCATTATATTCCCAAGGATAATGCAGTTAGTAGAAACTTGGAGTAGGAGATAACAATGGAAAACGAGATGAACGAAACAGTAGAAGAAGGACAAGATAATAATGCTATCAAGCAGATGCGAGAACGCATCAAAGAGCTTGAAGTTGTTGAGAAAGAGTATAAATCTGTACAGGTAGCAAACGCTATCAAAGATGCAGGTTTTGACCCTGTTTCTGGACAAGGTAAAGCATTAAAAGACTTGTATAAAGGTGACTTACAACCTGAAGCTATACAACAGTTTGCTCAGGAAAACTACGGCTGGGGCTCAGAAACCCCTACTGAAGTTGACCCACAAGCTGCACAAAAAGCAAGAGTAGTAAGTAGCCAGGAAAGTTTAGATACTGTAATTGAAGCATCAGTACCAGTAGAACCTGTAGGCATTGATGACCAAATTGCACAAGCTCAACAAGATGGTGATTGGCAAACAGCTTCAAATCTCAAAGCAGACAAATTAAGAGCAATAACCCAAAAATAGTAAAGGAGATTTAAAATGGGTGCAGTATCAGGATTGGGAGACTCTTATGACCTCCCTAATTACGTGGGTGAGTTATTTAATATAACTCCAAATGATACACCTTTCCTTTCTGCAATTGGTGGAATGACTGGAGGTAAATCAGTTACCTCTAAACAGTTCACCTGGCAAACAGTTGATAATGCAACAGCAGCTCAAACAGTAGTTGTTGAAGGTGCAGATGCAACTTTCGCAGAGAGAAGCAGAAGCGAAGTAACAAACGTTACTCAAATTATGCAATATGGTGTTCACGTATCATATACAAAACAAGCAGCAACAGGTAACTTAAGTGGACAATCTATCTTAGGAAACCAACCAGTACAAGATGAATTAGCTTTCCAATTGGATATGGCTATGAAACGAGCAGCTAGAGACATAGAGTTCTCTTTTATGCAAGGTACTTATGTTGCTGATACAAACGTAACAACAGCAAGAAAAACAAGAGGAATGTTAGCAGCTATCTCAACAAACGAGAGAGCAGCTGGTGGAGGAGCTTTAGTACAAGCAGATGTGAATATAGCTCTAAAAGCTATGGCAGATTCAGGAGCTCCATTTGAGCAACCTGTAATGTTTGCTAATGCCTTCCAAAAGCAAAAACTATCATCTATCTATTCAAGTGCATTGTCACTTGCACCAAGAGATAGAAATATTGGTGGAGTAGATATCACCACTATTGAAACAGACTTTGGTGAAGTAGGTATTGTCTATAGCAGACACGTACCAACAGATGACATTGTAATTGCTGACCTTGCGTATTGTAAGCCTGTATTCCTAGACATCCCTGGAAAAGGACACTTCTTCGCAGAACCACTTGCACAAACTGGTTCAGCTTATAAGTTCCAAATCTATGGAGAAATAGGATTAGAATATGGTCCAGAGCAATTCCACGGCAAAATTACAAACCTAGCTACTTCCTAATTAGGAATTAGATAGTATATTTATTAGAGGGAGATAAATACTTCTCCCTCTAGTAATATAGGAATAGATATGGCAGCAGTAAGCACACTTATAGATAGAATTTATAGAGATTTTTTAAACAAGCCAGATGATTTATCTGCGTTTTCTAGGTTAGATGGTGCTATAGATAATACAACAACAACAATAATTTATGAAGATGGTTTATTAAGTTCAGAAGAAGAAAACCTTTTAGCTGGTGGTGCATTAATAGAAATTAATCAAGAGCTAATGTTAGTTACAAATATTGTTTCATCAACTAGAACATTAACTGTTGCAAGAGCATATGCAGGTACAACTGCAGCATCACACGGAGATAAAACAAATATGTTTATTAACCCAACCTTTCCTCGTAAGTCTGTATATGATGCAGTATCAGATAACATATCAAGGTTATATCCAACTTTATACAATGTAACTACAACAAATGTTACATCTAACAGTACATACCAAGAAGTTCCTGCATCAACAGTAGAGGTACTTACTTCTTATGTACAAAATGCTACAGGAAATCAGTACACATCTGCTGGTATAGAATTACTTAGAGATTTTCCACCATCAAGTACTAATACAGCAGTACAGTTTTACAATACATCTAATGGTAAAACAGTACATTTAGTTGTTAAAAGAAAATTTGTTAGACCAACGGATGAATCATCAGACATAGAATCTGTATGTTTAGTTGCTGCTGAGTATGAACAGATAGTTATGGTTGGTGCTGTAGCAGACATAATGGGTGCTACAGATGTAGATGCCTCAACACAAGAATTTATTACAGAAAAACTTGCTGCTGAAAGTTACCCAGTAGGTTCAGGAGAAAGACTTAGAAATGCACTACTTAGGCTTAGGTCATTGTTGATAGATGAAGCAAGAGGGAATTTGCGTTCTTTATATCCTGCACCTGTGTCAATTATGAACATAAACTATAGTGCATAATGGCAGTATTACCTTCATCAGCCAATACATCTAACCCACAATCTTTAGGATATGAAGCTAACTTAGATGATTTATTTCTAAGATTCGCTGTTGGTCCAGGCAGACAAATGAATATAAATACTGCTCCACTACAGGCACAAGCAATAGCTACATCAGAAACACCAGAGGATTTCCAACAGGAGTTTGGTCAAACTTATTCAAGAGTAGATTTTTCAGGAGGTTCAGGTTTAGATAAGGCACATCAAAGAAATGCACCAGTAAATGCTTTTAGTAGATACTGGGATAGTAGTGGTGTAGATGTATTTAGTAACAAAGAACCAGGTAAAGAGTATAAGTTATCGTTGTTGCACTCTACAGAAGAACCAACTAATGGTGATACTTTAGGTACTAATGGTTATATGCAAGAACTAGGTGGAGAAATATTTTTTGCTGATGGTGCAGTATTGAAAAAAATATCAACGCCACTAACAGGTGATGTATCTACTGATGGTACTCCTAGTGCAGGTAACAATATTACAGGTATGGCTGTGCTTGGTAGTAAATTATATTTTGTAGCTAATGGTGATATTTATGTAAGAAATAGTGCAGGTAATTATGCAACACACAACACACATAAAACATTTGATAAATTGTGGTCTATGAAAGGTAGATTAGTTGCTAGTGCTACTAATGGTGAGTTACACGAAGTAACAAGTAGTTCTAATCCTCCAACAATGAAAGCATTACCTAGTGGTAGTTCTTGGACAGATGTAGCTGATGGTGGTCCAGTAGTGTTAGCTTGTGCAGATGATGGCTATATATATTCTTTTGCAGATGAATCATCAACACTTACACTAAAAGGTCAAACATTTATAGAGGGTGAAGTGCCTAACGCTATTGATGCAGCACAAGGTTTAATATTTTATGGTACATATCAGAACACAGCTAGTGGCAAGATAGGAAGATTGTATGTAGCTGAGATAACAAATGCTAATAGTCTGTATGTATTAGTCAATGCACAGTTAATAAAACAATGGGGTGATGGTACAACAACACTTAATCAAGCACCATATAAAATTGTATCTACTAGAGATAGCATATTTACAGGTGTTGTAGATACAGCAAGTAAAACAAATCTGTGGCGATATTATCTACCAACAGGTGGTATAGCTAGAGATTTAGAGTTTGGAGAAAGTGGGATAGTAGAAGGATTAGCAGTATTTTCTGATACTTTGTTTGCTACTGTTAGTGGTAAGGGTGTATATAGAGAAACATCTAATTATGTTACTTCAGGTTATTTAATATCTGCGTTAGCTGATTTCTTTACATCAGAAAAAAAACAATGGGTTGGAGCAAAAGTAACAACTAACTCTGTTACTGCTGGTTCTATTAAATTATCTACATCAGTAGTTCCACAAGATATAAATAATCCAACTTCTTCTACTTGGACAGAACAAGTAAACATTGGTGGTGGTACTGGTGGTGATGAGCAGATTATGGAAAATGTAACTGGTAGATGGTTAGCTGCAAAATTAGATATAAATACTGATGACCAGTCACAATCACCAGAAGCATTAGCTTTTGCTGTTAGAGGTTTTCAGTTAGTAGAGGATTTAGTAGTAGATATACCTGTAAATATATCTGACCAGGTAGAAAGACCTAATAGAAAAAGACTTAGAGTTAATGGTCAAGGAGATTTAATATACCAGGCACTTCGTAACAAAGAAGGTAAGAATGTCCAATTAGAGATATTCAGACCAGATACTTTATTACGAGGTATAATAGAAAATGTATCAGCTCCTGTAGAAGAAATATCTGCAAGAGGAAGTGTTACAGTATTTTGTTTGGTAAGATTTAGAGGGAGCAAAATATTTACTGTATCTTCTGCAAGTACAACACTAGGTACAGGACTATTAGGAGTAGAGAGATTAGGATAGAATGACAGCACAAGAAACGAAGTTATTAAACGCGTTTGAAACTACATTATCAACTACATTAGGTTCTTCAGGAACAACTGTCACATTAACAGCAGTTACAGATTCAGCTAGTAATAATATTGAAGCTCCTTGTTATTTAGTTATAGAGCCTGATTCAGCTACTAACAGAGAGTATGTCTTAGTTTCTGCTGTAAATATAGGAACTAAAACTATTACATTAGGTGATGGTGGTGCATCTAATAGACATCTTAAAGGTTCTGCTGCAACTTCAGGTTTATCACACGCATCAGGTTCAACAATTCGTTATGTACCTATGGCACAACACATAGAAGATATTAATGACAGAGTAGATACAGTTATTAACGAAGCAGGTACTGCACTTAATACAACATTATTTTTAGATGAAGATGATATGTCATCTAACTCTGCTACTAAAGGTGTCACACAGCAATCAGTTAAAGCGTATGTAGATACACAACTTACAGCAGAGGATTTAGATATATCTGCTGATAGTGGTAGCAACATAGCTATAGATTTAGATTCAGAAGTATTAGATTTAGAAGGTGGCACAGGTATAGATACCACCACAGGAACAAACAAAGTTACCTTTGCAATAGATAGCACAGTAGCAACTCTTGCAGGTTCACAAGCATTAACTAACAAAACTATAGATGTAGATAGCAACACAGTATCTAACATTGAAGTAGACAACCTAAAGTCTGGTGTATTAGATACAGACTTATCATCTACTGCTGGTACAGATACTACATTACCATCTGCAAAAGCAGTTAAGACTTATGTTGATGCCCAGGTAACAGCAGAAGATTTAGACATTACAGATGGTTCTACTACAAGTGCTGTTGATTTAGATAGTCAGACAATGACAATACAAGGTACTTCTAATGAAGTAGAAGTAGGATTATCAGGTCAAACATTTACTATAGGATTACCTGCAACAATTACAGCTAATGTTACTGGTAATGTATCTGGAACATCAGGTTCTACAACAGGTAATGCAGCAACTGCAACAGCTTTAGCAACAGCAAGAAATATTGGTGGAGTATCTTTTGATGGAACAGGTAATATTGATTTGCCTGGTGTCAATACAGCAGGAAGTCAGAACACATCTGGAACAGCAGCAGGATTATCTGCAACATTAGCAGTAGCTAGTGGTGGTACAGGTGCTACATCAATGACAGATAAAGCAGTTGTCATTACACAAGATACTGGAACAGATACTTTATCTTCAGTAGCTATGGATGCTAATGGTGAACTTCTAATTGGTGGAACTTCAGGACCTGCAGTAGGAACATTAACTGCTGGGTCAAACATTACAATAACAAATGCTGATGGTGGTATTACTATCGCAGCAGCAGGAGGAGATGTAACTGCTTCTTCAACAACAACTTTTACAAACAAGACAATAGATGCTGATGGAACTGGCAATAGCATATCCAATATAGATATTGGTAATATGACAAGTGCTGTAGTTGTAACAGAATCTGATGGTATAGCAAGTAATGATAATGACACAACATTACCAACATCTGCTGCTGTCAAAGATTTTGTTGATTCACAAGCTGCTGGTGTATCATTAGGATTGGTATTAGCGTTAAGCTAAGGAAGGAATAGAATATGGCAGATACTCTACATTCAGTACAAGGTGTATTAGGAACATCAGCAGGAGATATTGTTGATGCAGTTCCTTCTTCAACTACTGAAACTGTAATTGGTATCTTGGTATCTAATGTAAGTGGTTCTAGTGCTGATGTAACAGTTGATTTATCAGTTACAAAATCTGGTGGTACACTAAGACACATTTTAAATGATGTTTCATTACCATTTGGAACAACAATAGAAATAACAACAAAAATTACATTAGAAACAGGCGATAAGTTGCAAGGACTTTGTTCAGCAGCTTCAAGTGCAGAATATAACGTATCATTTCTTAGACAAACCTAAAGGAGTTTTTTATGGCTTACTTAGGTACGCAACCAAATGATGTAAAAAAGAATACAGGTTTATATACACCTAGTGAAATATTACAACTAACTAAAGAGGGTAGTTGGGGTGGTAGCTTAGAACTTATTGAGGAACAAACTGTTAGTGGTAATCCAAATAATGTTGATTTTATTAATTTAGCTAATAATCCTTATGATGTTTATTTTTTAACTGCTAGAAATGTAAAGTTAGATTCAAATGGTCAAATATATCTAAGACTATCAAATGATAATGGCTCTAGTTTTATTAGTGGTAGTAATTATCAGTTTGCAAATTTTAGTGTAGATTTATCTGGTAATGATAATAATTTTAAATCAACAGGAACATCTTTTATAGGTATGGAAGCAAATACAGGAAATACAACTAATGATTCTGTAAATTTTTATATATATTTTTATAACTTGTTAAATAGCAGTAAGTATAGTTTTACTACAAATCAATTTTTTAGGCAGTATTCACCTTCAACAAAATCTGGTTTTGGTGGCTCTGTTTTAGCAACTGCTGAAACTCATAATGCTATAAGAATATTTGGTGAAAGTTCTAAATTACAAACAAGTGGCACTTACTCTTTATTTGGAGTAAAACAGATATGAGTAACCTAAGATTAATTAATGAAACTACTGTAAGTACAAGCGTTAGTCAAGTAAATGTTACAGATGTATTTTCAGCAGATTTTGATATATATAAAATAACAATGAATAATTTTTCTACTGTGGGTACAACGGCAACTGCTTTAGATTTAAGATTTATTAATGCAAGTGGAAGTGTAATTACTGCTAGTGAATATGATTATGCTTATATGAATATCAAAGCAGAAACAACATTTCAAGAGGTTAAAGATACAAATGAAACTTTTATAGACAACTTTTTAGTATCAGACCAAAGCCCAGAGGGTGCAAGTTCAGTATCTTATATATTTAATCCATTTTCAAGTTCATCATATAG
>Ga0181387_1000274_pt1 | contig 12094 bp, 13 predicted proteins | sample 10SPOviralmetaG_FD_130119 | JGI IMG/M metagenome (GOLD analysis project Ga0181387, IMG submission 130119) | Marine viral communities from the oligotrophic San Pedro Time Series (SPOT) site, San Pedro Channel, CA, USA - 10 SPOT_SRF_2010-04-27 | ecosystem: Environmental > Aquatic > Marine > Strait...
AAAAATGAAATTAAAATCCATTACATACCGTTTTAATCCTGATCCAAATAAAGAACGAATTGAAGAACCCACAGTTTTCGTGCTGGATTACACATAGCGTTTATTTTTTTTGTTTAAAACATTAGAGAATAATATAATGGGTAATTTCAGTAATGCTAAAATCTATAAAGTGGTTTGTGGCGAGACGGGGGATGTTTATATTGGGGCAACCACGAATGCTTTGTCTTTGCGATTTAATCATCATCGGCATCCTTCCAACCCCACCAGAACTAAAACTTTTATTAATCCTACAATACATTTGGTAGAGAACTTTCCGTGCGAAAATGTAATAGAATTGTCTCTAAGAGAAAAAGATTGGATTAAAAAAACAGAATGTGTTAATGTTAAAATACCATTACGAACACAAGCAGAATATTATCAAGACAATAGAACATATATTTTAGAACAAAAGAAAAACTACTATCAAACCAATAAGGAATCTATTAAGAAAAAACAAAAAGAATATTATTATAAGAAGAAGAAAAATTACTAAGAGTCTTAGTAAATTATGGTCTGCTCTGCTACTGTAGGAATCCCGACCGCAAAACAAAATTGATTTGAAAAAATATGATGTAAAAGATTATTATTAAAACAAGATGAGTGCTTCTGGACGCAACGAAACCGTTTATGTTATTCTTCCAGTTGTTGGAAAACCATACATCGCCAAAGATATGAAACTAAATAAAACTAATGACGATAAATGTTTGAGAACCGAACAAAAAATAGTGGGTGGTCTGGTTGCTTGGGTTGATAAAAAAAAGGTAAAAGATTCTAAAACTACAATCCACAGAATGTTCCAAGACGAAGACCCCCGCTGGGCGATGGCGAATAAAATCATACACGGAAACAAAGCATATAAATTTATAGTGAATGAAGATGGGATTCACAAGTGCTGTGCTAATATGGCGGTTTTGAAAATGGATTACACTTGGATAAAAGATGAAGAAAATGGTGGATATAAATGTGTCCCAGATGGAATTGTCCCTTGGTTTGGAATTATTGGAATTAGAATTAAAGAAGACCATTTGAAAATACTTGATACTGAAGGTGTCCTACCATATAAAAATTTTATGGAAGAAGAAGAAGACGAAGAAGAAGACGAAGACCGCTTGGTGGTGTTGGTGGCGGAGGATTAAATATTAAATATATTAAATATTAAAATAAAATTGATTTGATAAAATTACATCTATATTTTTTATTAAAGCAAAGATGTGTTCCAAACCGAATGAAACCGAAAAAAAATATATGAGTATGATGGAAAAAGTTGAAAATGAAATCCCCTATATTGATATAAAACCATTCAGTCATAATATTATTAATCTTGAATTAAGACTGATGGAAGAATTAGTTGGTGAAGAAAGAGTTGTTGAATTTATTAGAAATAATAAATATTTGATGGAAAAGGGATGGGGTTGGATTGTAGAAAATTGGGATGAAGAACATAAAAAAGATGGTCTGGTTGGTTGGATTGATAAAAGAATTGAAAAATCTAAAGTTTTAAAATGCGATAAATGTAATAGAATTGTTGGCGAAAGAAAAGAAGAACCCGCCATAGCAATTGGAAATGATATAAAAAATGGGATTTATTGTCTTCCGTGTCGGGGTGGTCTTATCATTTATTAGCGTAATCCACGCATCATCTTTGCTAAATTTCTATTAGACATAGTGGGTTGCGGTTCGGGTTGTGGTTCGGGTTCTGGTTCGGGTTCTGGTTCGGGTGATGAGGGCGGTGTAATGGGTTTTTTTATTTGTTTCGGTTTTCTTTCTTTCTTCGGTTTTTGCGGTGTCTCTGCTGGTGCTTGTGGTTGTTCTTTTTCCGCCAGTTTTCTTTTTAATTCATCTATTTCATTTAAAAGGTTAGATTGGTCTTTTGAACTATTTTTTTTCTTTTCAATTGCTTTAAAAATCTTATCTTCTTGTTCTGTTATTTTTGCTTCTTTTTCTATTTTTTTTAAAGTTGCTTTCTTCTGTCTATTCGCCAGACTGGTTGCCCTTCCCTTCGCCAGTTGTAGTTTTAATCTTTCCTTCTGCTCGTCGCTAAGTGGTGCTCTTTTCTTTCTCTGTTTTACGAATTTCTCTGGAATAGCGTCGGGCATCTCAGTTATGGTGTCTGTTTCTTCTAATTTTTTAATTTCTTTTTTATTTACGGTCTGTGTCCCCTCAAATATCTCTGCTTGGTCTTTCATTCTATAAATACCAAACAAGATTATATTTCTATATATTTTATATTATCTTTCTAATAAGTTTTTGTAATAAAAATAATCTAAATCTAATAATTCTATATTTGTAATAAGAAGAATAAGAATAATTAGCGGTAGGGAGAAACGGCATTTAAAGTTTTCAAAAAAAAAAAATAAAAAAAAAAAAAAAAGTTCAAACAGCAAATCCCCTCATCGCTAATTATTGTAAGACTGGATTAATTAAAATAATACAATTAAATATTAATATTAAAATAAAATTGATTTGAAAATAAGATATATATTATTTAATATAACAAGATGAATAACCTTGATTCCAGATGTCCGCCTATTGTGAATGTTGAAGTCCATTTTAATCATTTTATGAAAAATATTTTGGAAGAGTGGTCGCAAACACAAGACAAACCAAGTAGCATTATAGATTATGAATTTACCCACCTGGTGGTCGGTGGCAACCCGTTTGGGACGGATGAAGAAGAATTCCATAAAGAAATTAACGACCATTATGTAGATTTCCTAAACAAAGTAGTTATTAATCCTAAAGATTATTATGAATTATCCCAAGAGATGTGGGACAATTTGAGAGATAATTTTTCCAATTGGGTAGAACAAAAATGGATTAAAATCATTTATGAAAAATAAAATATTAATATATTATATAGATTTACATATGAATATACTGGATAAAATTATATATTTTTTTATTAAAGGACACCTACCACAATACCCTTCTACTGTGATAATTAGGTGAGTGTGGGTCATCTTTGGTAAGACCGCCACTACCATTTTTTATACCACCCGACCGTGATAAATAGTTTGCTCTTCTTTTAGAATCGCCGTGATTTTTAGACGACCAAATCCCAGTTTTATCTTTGAATTGTTCCATATTTGAATCGCCGAAATGAATTGTTTTTTTTTTACCATTTTTAATTACGACAACCATTAGTTTTTTACCAGCACTCGTGCTTTTGGAATAATCATATCTACCAACACGAACCATATATAAGACTGTAATATTTTATTGTGAATATTTTTCTTATTTATCCCATTTAAAGAAAAAATAGAAAATAATATTAGATGGGTCGTGAATATTCAAAATCAATTATATATATGCTAAAATGCCGAATCCCGAGATTTGAAAAGGTTTATATAGGTGGAACAATAAATATTAAAAATTCATTACATCAACACACCCGCCACGCCAAACACAAAGATAGTTCAAGGTGGAATGCCGAACTATATAATTATATTAGGGAAACTGGGGGAATAATGAACTGGACTATAGAACAATTAATAGAATATCCGTGTAATAGTGTAAAAGAATTAAATAAGGAAGTTTTATATTGGCGAAATAAAAAGAATAACATCCCACAATTAGACGATGGATTAAAAACAACGGATTTAGCAAATTACCCCACAAAAACAAAAAGATTTGATAAATTAAAATTAATCCCAACTGTTTATGAACCCAAAGTAGAAGAAAAACAATTAAATAACTGGTATAAATTAAATCGGCATAAATTAATGGAACGAGTGCCGTGTGATAATTGTGATTTAAAAATTGCCCGAACCAATATGAAACAACATAAAAAAACTAAAAGATGTTTAAATTTTTTATAATATAAAATTTATAAAAAAATAATATATATTAATTTTATTAATGAGCGGACAATATTCAACCAGCGTAAAAGTTCAATATCTCCAACCAAGAACCCATTTAAATAACACCCTAACAGAATTTAGATTAGACCAAGACACCGCTTATTTTCCCAATCTTCGTTTATCAAATATAGGGATTACAGCAACAGCAGTTCAAGGACATAATCAATTAACTGGAACTTATGGATGTATAAAAAATATTAGATTAATGGATGGTTCAGTAGAAATATCGGCAACTCGCCACGCTAATAGGTGGTTAAGTTTTATGTCCCAAAGAGACCATAATCAAAATAATATTTGCGTCCATTCAAGACTATCTAAAGCACAAGTGGGATATATGATGAATTCTAATGATAAAAATGTTTATCCAATAACTAATGGAAATGATGTAATCGCAGTTAGTGATGACGCAACAGACACCGACAAACGATTGGGATTATTGGATTTACGCAAGGTTTTTCCTATCCTCCAGAATTTAACCATTTTAGACACATCATTAATGAAAAATTTAAAAGTTGTTATTGAATGGACTATTGACCCGACCCAAGTTTGTTTAGATAAAAGTGCTACTGGAATTAAAATAAAAGAACCCGAATTATTATGCGACCAAGTTATGGCGGAAGGTGCTATAAATGCTCTTCGCAAATCCCAAAAATCCGTAGTATGGGATGAGATAGAACACGACCAATATAATATTCCAGCAGTAGCAAATCCCGCCGATGCTGGTGATATAGTCGTCCAACCGACTTCCTCTGTTGTGAATGGTTTTGATAATAAATATGTTTCCAGAATGGTTTTGATGAAAGCACCCTCCGTAAAAACCGATTTATATGTGGGGAACGACGCTGTGGGTTTAGGCAATTTTGCTTCTGTGAATTTATGGCGTGAAAAACTCCAATTAAGAGTAAATGGGGCAAATATTTTTGCTGGTGATGGATTATCAAGAACCGCACAAAAAGCGATGTTGATGAGTCAGTCTTGGGGTGATTTAAATATCCTTCCATTTTCCAACCGAAATAATGTTGGATTAGAAGACCGTAATGCCGTAGTTCAAAACAGTAGTGGTGTTCCAAAATTAGAAGCAAATAAGATGTCCGCCAGAGTGGGACAAAGTGATTACATAGGATTTTCGGTTGAAGACAAAATTAGACAACTCAATTTCCAACACGAGAGAACTTGTTTAAATAACACATTAACACCAAGACAGAATGAAATATCATATGATATTCATATTTTCGCAGAATGCCGTAAAATCCTCCAGATAGGCAACGGTGGATATAAAATCGCATATATGTAATTTTTTGTTTTTTTTTTATATTATTATTCTATTATGAGTAAATCAATTGTAGTAGAATTGGCGGAACAAGGAAAAAACAGTTATAGGAATAACGCTGGTGATTATTTAGTTAGATTGCCCGAACCCATAGTGGTTGAAAAGGGGGACACAGTTGCCGTAAAATCAGTTTTCGTGGATAATGTTTCGGCGGGACAAACTGGTAAAGTGATAGTTCAACCAGACGACCCCGACAATCCACTTGCTGGTGTAAATTGTTCTATTACATTTGGATATTATTATCAAGATTGGGGGGCATCATTACAGACAGAAACTCAGTCTAAAACATATAGTGCTTTTTGTGCGAACCAAGTTAGCAACCCCAACGCTCCTACGGGAACTCTACCCGATGATTTTACAAAACAAAAAGCAAGTGGTGTTTATTACACTATGAATAGACCAGTTGGAACTCCATCGGCAACAATAAAAAAATTAAAATCGTTTGATATTAAATGGGACGGAAATGTCGTGAATCATCCAAGTGGGAAAAACACATTAGCAACTTGGAATGTAGCACAATTATCTTTGGAAATAGCAGATATTAATGGTAATTTTTCTGGGACACATCAATTCGCTATTGGGATTTTTCCAGATAGAGCAAGAACGGCGGGATTATTTAAAAGTAATGTAGCGGGTGATGCCGATTATAATACAATAACCATAAATCAAGAAAATCTAACAAAAGGTTTTAGTCTTCCACAACCCGAATATGATTCAAATGGAAGAATAACGGGGCAGTCAGCATTTTTTCATTTATATGGTGGCGATGGGGCAAATACCGCACCAGATGGTTTAGGAAATGAATTATTACCATTTCCCACGAAGAACGAGTTGGCGGACAGCGGAAAATGGTTTTCTGTAAATCCATATGTAGTTTCAAAAAATCATAATGTCCATAATACGCCTTGGGGAACGGTGGGATTTTCTGTCTTACCCGACAACCAAGTTTTTGAAGTTTATGGGGCGACAGACGAAGCAAATGTTGCTTACACCCAAACAATTGAGTTTAATATCCCGTCGGGAACTTATGAACCCGCCGATTTATGTAAATTATTAACTGATAAAATAACAGATACACAATTGGAATCGGTTGGAACACCAGCAACATTAGATAATGATTACACCTATTCAAAAAATCCATTATTAAAAACAATTCGGCAAATTTTTAATGAAGATGATGCGAATAAAACAAACCAAATTTTTAATTCATCCCCCGCATTTTTTTCGCAAGACGACCAACAGAATTTTACCTACACTACAGCAAAGACAACCCCCGCTCTCTCCGCCCAAACAACGGCAAATGCCCCCACCGAAGCAACGACTGCTGGATATATGAATTATTTTGTTGGTTCAAGTCAGTTCGGTTTATCATTTAATGCCGAACAAGAAAAAGTAGAATTACAAGCAATTCATTCACCATTATATGGAAAAGATGGTGTCCCGCAAGTTCGTTTTTCAAGAGGTGAAAATTCAGCATCAGCAAATTTAAAACAAATAAAATTTTTAAATAAAAATACTGGAATTTATATTACATCTATGTCCCCCGCAAAATTGTGGTTTGAAGGATTAAAATTACCCCATAATATTCAAAGCACAATACTCCATCGTTATGGTTGGAAGAATGATGGTGCTGGTAATGCCGTAAAAGTCCATTATGATAGATTATATAGTTATGTAGATGGGGTGAATATAACTGGTGAAGAAATCGCCATAGATGGTTTAATTGAAAAAAAAAGAATTTTAAATAGTGAAGCAACCTTTGACCCCGCCCTCAGCGGACAAGACCCCGCTGTTAATACCACCACAGTTGATTCCCCCCAATCTTTTGATAATCCACCAATATTTTCAACAAAAACTAATTTGGATGGAGCAGATATAGTAGAAGTGAATTCGGGACAAACAAGAGGAATTATGGGGGTAGATACATTAACACCCGCCCAAGTTGATGTAAGAGCGGTAGAAAAAGCGGGTGGATATTTTAAAATAGAAGTGGCGATGCCTAACATAATGCCCGAAGTAAGAGAAAGTAATAATAAAAATAATAAAATTAGTTCAATCATATCAAGATATAATAGTTTAGGACAATACACATCCAGTTATGGTGAAGGTTCAATCCCATACACATATAACAGCGATTTTCCAACCTATTTAAGTGAATTTAAAATAAGAGTTTTAGAACCAGACGGTAAATTAAGTAATAAATTAGGTGCTTGTAGTGCCGTGTTTTTAGAAATTGTAAAACCATTACCTAAATAATTTTTTATATTTTTTTTTTATTTGATTATTTTATTAATGCCGAAACAACATTTAAATAGTCATAGTTTATATCAAACCGAATTATTGGGCGACCAACACGCAACCCTAAAAGAAATCGCAACCAACACTAAAAACATAAATGTAAATGTGGGTGATGTTGAAATTAATGTTGCCGATTTGGAAGCATTACAAACATTAAATAATACTAAAACCACATCTATAGATACGAGATTAGATTCAGTTATTGGAGCAGTAAATAATATGTCCGCCATAGGTGAAGGAAGTAGTCAATTTAAATCAGTTTCGCTTGGTTATGATAGAACAAATGGATTAGCACGAGCAATTTTAGTTGATTCTGGCGGGATAATTCAAACCCACGATAGTGTTGCCGAAGCAAGTCTAACAAGTTTGGAAGGGAAGATTGATACATTAGACACCGTCCAAGATAATGCCCTAACAAAATTAACTAATGTTGAAACCCTAATTACCCAATTAGATGTAGTGGCGGATGCTTCGTTGGTGAAACAAACTAATATTGAAACCCTAATTACAACATTAGATGGAGTCCAAGATAATGCCCTAACAAAATTAACAAATAATGAAACGCTTTTAACTGCTATTAGTGCCGATGGTGATAACATCCAAACCCTATTGACCCAGTTAGATGTAGTGGCGGATGCTTCGCTGGTGAAACAAACTAATATTGAAACCCTAATTACAACATTAGATGGAGTCCAAGATAATGCCCTAACTAAATTAACAAATGTTGAAACCCTAATTACGACATTAGATGGAGTCCAAGATAATGCCCTAACTAAATTAACAAATGTTGAAACCCTAATAACAACATTAGATGGAGTTCAAGATAATGTTTTGACTAAATTAGGGGAAATAGATACTGCTATTGATACTCTGGATACAGTCCAAGATAATGCCCTAACAAAATTAACTAATATTGAAACCCTAATTACGACATTAGATGGAGTCCAAGATAATGCTTTGACTAAATTAACAAATGTTGAAACCCTAATTACCCAGTTAGATGTTGTCGCTGATGCTTCGTTGGTGAAACATACTAATAATGAAACGCTTTTAACTGCTATGTCGGCAAAACTACCAGCATCTTTAGGGGCGAAATCGGTTGCTAATTCTATATCTACCTGCCGTGATAGTGATGCTGGTTCTTATGATATGACTGCTAGAACTACTATTGGGAATGCTTCTACTACGACTGCTTTATTATGCGATAGTGGTGGTCGCCTCCAAGTTGATGTTATTTCGGGTGGTGGTTCTACTGATGTTTCTGGTGTAGCAACCCACGCAAAACAAGATACAATTATCGGTCATTTAGACGGGGTGGAAGGTAAATTAGATACAATTGAAACAAGTGCCGACGCAATTTTAGCAAAGAATACCCAAATTGAAACCCTAATTACCCAATTAGATGTAGTTGCTGATGCGAGTTTGGTAAAACATACTAATAATGAAACGCTTTTAACTGCGATTAGTGCCGATGGTAATGCCGTCCAAACCCTACTATCAACTATGGATGGGGTGCTGGATGCTATAAAAATAGATACGGAGGCAATAGAAACTGCTGTGGAATTAATTGATGATGCTATTTATACCGATGATGCTGGAATTACATTAGGTTCGTCTAAAGGTGTTGGAATTATGGGATTTGCTGGGACACAGAGCGTAAATGATAATGATGCTGGATTTTTAGCGATGACTAACGGGGGATTTTTGAAACAAGTGAATCCTATGACTACAACCCAAGTAGATGACGGCAAAAGCATATCCGCTGGTGGTAGTTCAACCAGTAGTGTTTTAAATTTAACACATATGCCTACTGGGCGAATCACATTCGTCATAGACCCAGCGGTGATAAGCGTAGGCGACATTCAAATAGACAGCGTCCAGTTTTCATTTGATGGAACATTATATTTAACATTATATAGCGAATTTTTATCAAGTCGTGATGGGACGGGACATAAAATAGTTCAAATAAAGGATTTTGTTGCCCCATATTTTAAAATAGCGATGACTAATCAAAGCGGTGGTTCTAATGAAACTAATATGGATATTTGGGCGGTTTATTAAATTTTTACAAAATAAAATATAATAATAATTATAATGAGTAATCGGTTAGTTATTTTAAATACAGACCCATTAACCGAAGATGGATTGAACGGCATATTTGACGCACAATTTAAAGAAGAAATCATAATTGAAGAAGAGAGTGAAATTGCCCTACAATCCACCCTAATAAATAGACAAGTTCCATATTTAGAAATTAATGAAGCAAAAAATGGGGTTTCCACATTAATAAATATGACTGACCCAACTATAATTAGAATGCCTAATGGGACTTGGACGAGAGATACATTAGTAGAATTATTAAGAACATCCCAAAATAGATTTAACGCTGGATGTGAAGTTTTATTACCAGCGGGGGCGAACGCAAAAAATATTGCCGTAGGACGAAAAATCGTTTTTCAAGTTGGAATAAATTCAAAAATAGAATGGGATTATAGACAGTTGCCGTTGATTTCTTACAGAGGTGTTAGTTCTACAATATCAAGTCCATTTTGGAATTTTCGTAAGCATACCGACGATGTTATAAATTTAGACTGGGGTGGAGGAAGTGGAGCAAATCATACTGACGGATATATATTTAATAGACAACCAAACCCCGATATAAATGCTTATGGTGTTTATAAATATGCTTTTACGCAAGGTTGTGGAATATGGCGTTTTAAATGTAGAGGAATGAATAATAATAAAAACGGTGATACATTTGAACCAACTGGATTTATGATAGGATTAATTGAAGCAACCGAAACTAATTTAGAAAAAATCCAAAATAATGAATTATTAGCACCAGCAGATATAGCGTATGGAATAAGAACTAATACAGATTTTAGAGTCCAACCCGATGGCGGAACACCCGCAAGTCCATATATGATTAAATTACCAGACTCAAATTCTTTTGTAGCAACAACGACCGCCCCATCTACGGGACAAGGAACAGCAGAAGCACACGGAAATAATGATTGGGTTATAATAGAATTAACTAAAGGAAAATTACAGTTAGTGGCACATAAAGCACACGCACAAGGTGGAAGAATTATTTTATCATCAACCGAATATGATTATGGAACGGCAGACACCGAAAAAAAATATTTACCATTTGTGATGGTGTTTGGAAACGAAGCACATACACGAATTGCCGACCTTAGATTGACCCCCGACCCAGATGATGTTGGTTCTTTTACAGAGCATTATGAAAATTACAATTTAGACGCACAACCTAAATTAACCACGACCGAGATTGAAGCAGATAGATTGGGAGTGATAGGTGATGTTGGTTTCGCACCACAAGCAGTTTCATTAGATTTTCCAACATTAGAGATGGCGAACTTTTTTGGATATGATAATTTAATTAATGGTGGTGAAGGTGCTGTTTCTTCCATAACATTTATAGCAACCAAAGACATTCAAGATATAATTAATACCAATACTTATTTAATAGAACTATTAAATTTATCAGTAGATTCTTTTCATTCTGGAGAAAAAGGTAGAAAAAATATATTGTCTGCTGTTCCAATTCCCGAAGATAATAACAGTCTAATCCGCTATGAACCATCTACACTATTTTATGTTGCTTTGAGAAATAAATTTAAATTGAGTCTTCGCAACATTCGCGCTCGTGTTATTACCAATCAGTTTGATTCTATTAAAACAAGTGGAATAAGTGAAATTAATCTTTTAATTAAAAAAGCATAATTAGCGGTGAGGAAGGTTGAAGAAATTATATTTTATATTTTGAGATTCATTTTTTTTTTTTTTAATTATTTTTAGGAATACCCCTACTGCTAATTATTGTTTTTTATATATAAATAATAAAACTAAAATATAATAATAATACTATAATGTTTAAAAGACTATTAAAGTGGTTGAGGTGTTGTAAAAATTCAGCAGAGGAACTCATAGAAGAGGTGGAAGATATTGGAGAATTTGAAGACAAATATAAAAACAAAATATATAAATAAAATTGATTTGATTATTAGAATTAAAATTATAAAAAGAAATATGCCGTTGTCCGCCGAAGAAAAAAGAGAAAGAAAGAACCAATCTAATAAAAAATACAGAGATGCTAATAAAGAAAAATGCCGAGAATATAAGAAAAAATGGAAAGTTGCTAATAAAGAAAAAGTAAAAGAACAAAAAAAGATTATTGATGAGAGATATTACCAAAAAAATAAAGAAAAACTAAAAATAAAACAAAAAGAATATAATGAGACCAATAAAGAAAAAGTAAAAGAATACCAAAAAGAATATAGTAAAAGTGATGTTGGTAAAAAAATTAAAGCATTTAGCAGTTGGAAAAAACAAGGAATAAAATTTGATAATCAAGAAGAAGTAGAATTTTATTATGAAAATTATATTAAATCTACTAACTGTAATTGGTGTGATAAAGAATATGAAAAATCTATAAATAGGCATTTAGACCACCACCATCTATGTGGGCGACCAAGAGCGATTATATGTTTTGGTTGTAATAAATATGATTTAGTGCCTTGTGTGGTTTGTAAAATTTAATGAA
>Ga0181387_1000280_pt1 | contig 11989 bp, 6 predicted proteins | sample 10SPOviralmetaG_FD_130119 | JGI IMG/M metagenome (GOLD analysis project Ga0181387, IMG submission 130119) | Marine viral communities from the oligotrophic San Pedro Time Series (SPOT) site, San Pedro Channel, CA, USA - 10 SPOT_SRF_2010-04-27 | ecosystem: Environmental > Aquatic > Marine > Strait...
GAAGACCCAAAGAATCCAGTAGAGTCGCCTGACGGATCTTTAATAAAGCAAGGAGTAATAAACTACTGGCAAAATGAAGTTGAAGGATTAAAGAGTGATCAAGATGGTTTAAATGAATACTATCGCCAGTTTCCAAGAACAGAGCAACACGCTTTTAGAGATGAAGCAAAACAGTCACTGTTTAACTTAACAAAGATATACGAACAAATAGATTATAATGAAGACCTTAGGAATACATCGATAATAACCACTGGAAGTTTTATGTGGGAAAACGGTATAAAAGACACTAAGGTAATATTTGTACCAAATAAAAACGGTAGGTTCAACGTTAGTTGGGTTCCTAATATTGGTCTTCAAAATAGGGTTATAGTAAAAGGTAATACAAAATATCCAGGCAACGAGCACTGCGGTGCTTTTGGGTGTGACAGTTATGATATATCAGGTACAGTTGATAAAAGAGGTTCTAACGGAGCTTTACACGGTTTAACTAAGTTTAGTATGGAAGATGTTCCGCCTAACAGATTCTTTTTAGAATATATAGCTAGACCACAAACTGCTGAGATATTTTTTGAAGACGTATTAATGGCTTGCATATTTTACGGTATGCCAATACTTGCGGAAAACAATAAACCTAGATTACTGTATCATTTTAAAAGAAGAGGCTACAGAGGCTATTCTATGAATAGGCCTGATAAAAGATTAAACAAATTATCTGTAACTGAAAGAGAAATAGGTGGTATACCAAACTCCAGTGAAGATATAAAGCAAGCACACGCTGCTGCTATAGAATCATATATAGAAACTTGTGTTGGAAGAACAGAAGCAGGTTATGGAGATATGTATTTCCAAAGAACACTTGAAGATTGGGGTAAATTTAATATAAATAACAGAACGAAGCACGATGCTTCCATAAGTTCAGGGCTAGCAATAATGGCTTGTAACAAAAACCTATATTCACCAGTTAGTCCAGTGCAAAAAAAGATTTACGATTTAGGAATTAAAAGATATGACAATAGAGGTTCTACGTCTAAAATATTAAGATAAATGAAAATACAAACAAATACTGATAGTTCTTTCCCTAACCAGGTTGTTAGCGACGAAGTAAAAGCTAGTTATGATTACGGCTTACAAGTCTCTAGAGCTATTGAACAAGAATGGTTCAATCAAGGAAGAGGTAACGGTAATAGATACTTAAACAATTGGAATAGCTTTCATTCATTACGTTTATATGCTAGAGGAGAGCAATCAATACAAAAGTATAAAGATGAGTTATCGATAAACGGTGATTTATCATATCTTAATTTAGACTGGAAACCTATACCAGTTATATCAAAGTTTGTTGATATTGTTGTAAATGGAATGTCTAATAAGAGTTATGAAATAAATGCTTTTGCTCAAGATCCATTTTCTGTAAAAAGTAGAACTGATTACGCAGCCGCTGTAGAGCAGGATATGAATGCTAGGCCTATGCTTGAAAATATTAAGCAAGAATTAGGAATGGATATGGCAGCTACAGGTAGTTTAGAAGACCTTCCTGAGAGCAAAGAAGAATTAGACGTACATCTTCAAATGACCGCTAAGCAAAATGTAGAAGTTGCTGAAGAAGAAGTTATAAATAATGTATTAGCTTTTAATAAGTATGATCAAATAAAAAAGCGCTTAGCTCAAGATTTAACTACAATTGGAATCGGAGCTGTTAAAACGTCTTTTAACAAGGCTGAAGGTATAGTTACTGACTATGTGGATCCTGCTAATATGATTTATTCATACACTGAAGATCCAAATTTCGAAGACATATATTATGTAGGCGAAGTTAAATCAATATCTTTAGCGGAACTTAAAAAACAATTCCCAACCATATCTCCTGACGAACTGCAAAGGATTCAAGATATGCCAGGTAATTCACAATATGTGACCAATTGGGGTAACTACGATTCTAATACAATTCAGGTTTTATACTTTGAATACAAAACATATTCAGATCAGGTATTTAAAATAAAGAAAACAGATCAAGGGTTAGAAAAAACGTTAGAAAAGCCTGACACATTTAATCCACCTGCTAATGATAACTTTGACAGAATATCTAGAACTATAGAAGTTTTATACTCAGGAGCAAAGGTCTTAGGAACAAATATAATGCTTGACTGGAAACTTGCTGAAAACATGACAAGGCCAACCGCTGATACTACTAAAGTAGTGATGAATTATTGTATATCTGCCCCTAGAATGTACAAGGGACGTATAGAATCAGTAGTTAGTAAAATTACTAGCTTTGCTGATATGATCCAAATAACACACCTTAAACTACAGCAAGTAATGTCTAGAATAGTGCCAGATGGTGTATTTTTAGATATGGATGGTTTAGCTGAAGTTGATTTAGGTAACGGTACAACATACAATCCAGCGGAAGCATTGAACATGTATTTCCAAACAGGTTCTGTTGTAGGTAGATCATTAACCCAAGACGGTGAATTGAATAGAGGTAAAGTACCTGTTCAAGAATTATCATCTTCAAGTGGTCAAGCAAAAATACAAAGTTTAATAGGTACATACCAATATTATTTACAAATGATAAGGGATGTAACCGGATTGAATGAAGCAAGAGACGGAAGCGCTCCAATTAAAGACTCACTAGTAGGTTTGCAAAAAATGGCAGCAAACGCTTCTAATATAGCGACTAAACATATATTGGACTCATTACTTTATTTAACTGTTAGAACTTGTGAAAATATAAGCCTTAAAGTAGCAGATGTTATTGAAAACCCGTTAACAGAAAATGCTTTAACAAATGCGGTAAGTACGTTCAATACAAAAACATTAGAGGAGTTAATGAATTTACAGCTGCATGACTTTGGTATATATTTAGAGTTAGAACCAGAAGAAGAAGAAAAAGCTTTGCTTGAACAAAATATTCAAGTAGCCTTACAAACAGGAGCAATAGCTTTATCAGACGCTATAGATATTAGGCAAATTAAAAATATAAAATTAGCTAATCAGTTTCTAAAGCTTAGACAAAAACAAAAAATTAAAAGAGAGCAAGAGCAACAGCAAGCAAATATTCAAGCACAAGCGCAAGCAAACGCCGAGGCTGCTGAAAAAGCCGCGATGGCTGAAGTGCAAAAGCAGCAAGCTTTAACTCAAGAAAAAGTAAGTATAGAACAAGCTAAGTCTCAATTTGAAATACAAAGAATGCAAACAGAGGCTCAAATAAAAAGAGAGCTAATGGCTGAAGAGTTTCAATACAATATACAACTAGCTCAGGCTCAGATGGGTGCGGCAAAAGCGAAAGAGCAAGAAATTGAAGACAGAAAAGATCAAAGAATAAAATTACAAGGAACACAGCAATCAGAGCTGATTCAGCAAAGACAAACAGAAGGATTACCTAAGGATTTTGAATCATCTGGTAACGACGTGTTAGGAGGTTTTGGTTTGGAAGAATTTGGTCCTAGTTAAAATTACAAACAATTATTTAATTATATTATATTATGTCAGAAGTAAAACAAGAAGGGGATTTTAAAATTAAATCCAAAAAAACAAGTCCTAAAAAGTTAGGAAATCAATCTAATGAACCTATAAAGGTTAATATAGATGAAGTAAAAGATCCAGTAGCTGAAGAAGCTACTAAGGTAGTAATACCAGAAGTTAAAGAAGATGTGATTGAAGAACCTGTCGTAGTCGTTAACGACACACCTGAAGTAGCTGAAGAAGATGGTATTATAGAAATTGTAGACGAAGAACCTGCTCAAGAGCCTAAAGAGGTTATTCAACAACAATCTCAACCAGTAGCAGAGCAAAGAGTGTTACCTGAAAACATAGACAAACTTGTAACCTTTATGGAAGAGACAGGTGGATCAGTAGAAGATTATGTTAGATTAAACGCGGACTACTCAAGTGTTGATGATAAAACACTATTAAAAGAATATTACAAACAAACAAAACCTTATTTAGAATCAGATGACGTTAGCCTGTTATTAGAGGACTACGACTACGATGAAGACATAGATGAGGAAAGAGATATACGCAAAAAGAAACTTGCGTTTAAAGAAGAAGTTGCAAAAGCAAAAGGCTTTTTAGAAAATACCAAGAGTAAATATTACGACGAAATCAAGTTGAGACCCGGCGTTACTCAGGAACAACAAAAAGCAACAGAGTTTTTCAACCGATATCAAGAAGATCAGAAGATGGCTGAGCAACAGCATTCGGACTTTAAATCAAAAACAAATGATTACTTTACTAATGAATTCAAAGGTTTTGATTTCAATGTAGGTAAAAAGAAGTTTAGGTATGGTTTACAAGATCCTGATAAAGTTGCAGAGAACCAATCAAGTATTAACAATTTCGTAGGAAAGTTTCTTGACGAAAGCGGTAATATAAAAGATACGAAAGGTTATCACAAGGCTATTTATATCGCTTCAAATGCTGATAAGATTATTAATCATTTTTACGAACAAGGAAAAACAGATGCTACTAAAGAAATAGTTAGTAACTCTAAAAATCCCAGCACAGAACCCAGGCAAACTGGCACAGGTGAATTCGTAAACGGAATAAAAGTCAAGTCAATAAGCGGTTATGATTCTTCTAAACTTAGAATTAAAACAAAAAAATTTAACTAAAAAATTAAAAAATTATGGCAAATGTAAGCCCAGCGTTTGGAAGCTTAATCCCAACGCAAAAAAAGCAAGCCTTAGAAGGCAATTATTTAAACTTTACTGATGGAACGAATGATTTCGCACAACAGTACTTACCAGAAATCTATGAAGCTGAAGTAGAGCGTTATGGAAATAGAACCTTAGGTGGTTTCTTAAGAATGGTAGGAGCTGAAATGCCAATGACTTCTGATCAAGTAGTATGGTCTGAACAAAATAGATTACACATTTCTTACGAGAACGTAATAGCAACTGCAGCTGGAGCTGTTGGAGCTAAAGTATCTACCTTAACTATTCCTGTTGGTGGAGCTGGTGCGACTCTTATTGAAAATGTTGTATCTCCTGGTTCTACAATCGTAGTAATGAATCCAACAACTGGAGCAGAATTAAACTGTTACGTTGTTGCTTCTGGAGCTACTCCTGGAAGTGCATTAGGTGCAGGTGTATTAACTGTTACTCCTTACTCTCAAGAAGCTTTAGACGGAACCGGTGGTGGAGCTGCTGAAGTAGATTTAGTGACTGGTGGACCAAACTTAAAAATCTTTGTTTACGGATCTGAATATGGAAAAGGAACTGGAGATTCTAACAGAATTTCTGTAACACCTTCTTTTACTCAGTATTCTAACTCTCCTATTATCATTAAAGACAAGTATGCAATCAACGGGTCTGACACTGCTCAGATTGGATGGGTTGAAGTAGCTACTGAGTCTGGTCAAGGAGGTTTCTTATGGTACTTAAAAGCTGAATCTGAAACAAGATTACGTTTTGAAGACTACTTAGAAATGTCTATGGTAGAAGGTGAATTAAAATCTGGAACTTCAACTACAACTGCTAAAGGTACTGAGGGTCTTTTCGCTGCTGTTAAAAGCCGTGGAAATGTATTAGTAGACTTTACTGCAGCAACTGGTTTAGCTCAGTTTGATTCAATTCTTAAAAACTTAGATACTCAAGGAGCTATCGAAGAAAACATGTTATTCTTAAATAGAGAAACTTCTTTGGACTTTGATGATATGTTAGGTGGTATTGGAGCTAATGGTCCTTTAGGATCACCAACCGCTGCTGTGTATGCAGGTGGTAGTTCTTTTGGTGTATTTGAAAACTCTGAAGAAATGGCATTAAACTTAGGTTTCTCTGGTTTCAGAAGAGGTTCTTATGACTTCTACAAAACTGACTGGAAATACTTAAACGATGCTTCTACTCGTGGAGGTGTTGCTGATGCTGGTATCGAAGGAGTATTAGTACCTGCCGGGACTTCTACAGTTTACGATCAGATATTAGGAACTAACATCAGAAGACCTTTCTTACATGTAAGATATAGAGCTTCTCAAGCTGATGATAGAAGAATGAAAAACTGGATCACTGGATCTGTAGGTGGCGCAGCTACTTCTGATTTAGATGCAATGGAGGTTCACTTCTTATCTGAAAGATGTTTAGTAACTCAAGCGGCTAACAACTTTGTGTTATTCACAGACTAGTACCGATTAATTTATGTAGTAGTTACCCTTGTTGAACTGACAGGGGTAATTATTACTTTTATACGACGATAGCCTACTACTATTAATATATACTAGCTATTGTCACACTTACAAATTATTTAATTATATTATATTATGGCTGCAAAAAAAGCACCAGCAAAGAAAGTTGAGGTTGCTCCTCAGCAAAAGGAAGTGGCTAAAGCCGCTCCAAAAGTACAACCAACAAAACCAAGTTGGGAAATAAAAGACAGAATGTATATTGTGGTGGGGCAAGCGCCTTTAACACTTACAATTTCATCTAAGCATACATCAAGACACCCTTTGTTATATTTTGATAAAGAAAAAGGTCTTCAAAGAGAGATTAGATATGCAACTAATCAAAACTCTCCTTTTATAGACGAACAAAGCGGTCAAGCAACATTAGGGCATATAATGTTTAAAGACGGTGCGCTGTATGTTAAAAAAGAACAACAAAACTTACAAAAATTACTATCTTTGTATCATCCTTTATTAGGTAATAAATACTACGAGCATAATCCAGTAGCTATAGCCGAAGATGAATTAGAAGATTTAGAAATTCAAATAGATGCAATGATAGCTGCAAGAACAATGGATGTTGATGACGCTGAAGCAATACTTCGTGTTGAATTAGGATCTAAAGTTTCAAGCATGACAACTAAAGAGCTAAAAAGAGATCTTTTATTGTTTGCTAAAAAACAACCGGATCTATTTATGGAACTAGCTAACGATGATAATGTCCATCTAAGGAACATAGCTATAAAAGCTTCTGAAATGGGTATTATTAAATTGTCGCAAGATCAAAGAACATTTACTTGGGGATCAAACGGTAGAAAATTAATGACTGTACCTTTTGATGAAAATCCTTACTCTGCAATGGCGGCTTACTTTAAAACCGATGAAGGTGTTGAAGTTTACCGATCAGTAGAGAAAAACTTAGAATAACATGTAATAATTAATATACCGGCTGCTTTTAGTGGTCGGTTATATTATAAAAAAAACAAAATAATGGCTATAAACGTAGATTTAGTTTATAAAACTGTCTTACTAATACTTAATCAACAACAAAGAGGTTATATAACACCCGATGAGTTTAATAAAGTAGGTAACCAAGTGCAACAAGGTATATTTGAAAAATATATGAGTGACTTAAACCAACAACTACGTATACCAGAAAACGATAGCGAGTATGCTAACAGGGTTAAAAACCTTGAAGAAAAAATAGATATATTCAAAAGAACAGGCTTAGCTACGTACAACTCACCTTACTTCAATTTGCCAACGACACAAAGCACGGCAACATCTACACAATCCTTTACAGTACCTTTGTCGCCAGACCCGGCAGTTAATATATTTTTCACAGTAACAAGTTGGTCAATAGAGCAATCTCAAGACGCTTCAGTGAAAGTATATGTAAATGGTGTTCAATTAACGGATTCACAATATTCTTTTAATAATACAAACAACATAATTACGATACCGTCTCCGCCTCAACCGGCTGATGTTATACTAATAGAACTATATCCTTCTAGCTTTTATAGACTAGGAAGTGTTATATATAAAAACACAACGCTAGTACAAATGGTTGAGCGCAATGAGTTTTACTTAATAAGTAAATCACCGTTAACAGCGCCTACTAAAAGCCAGCCAATATTTTTATATGAAAACGAAAAGCTACAAGTTTTCCCTGAAACAATAACATCGGATATTAATGTATCTTACATTAAAAAACCAAATCAAATCCAATGGGGATACTCTATTGGAAGCCTAGGACAATATCTTTACAGTCCTATAAATTCTTCAAATTTTGAATTGCATCCTTCAGAGCAAGTAGACTTGATATCAGGAATACTCGTATACTCTGGAGTTATAATCCAAGATCCTACAATAATACAAGTGGCTTCTCAACAAATTCAACAAGAAGACGTAAACGAAAAATCTTAACAATAAATGGGTTTAATTACAGAAAATAATCAGCAATACTACGCAGGTGTACAAAAGTTTTTATCTGCAGCAGGATCAGGCCAAGCATTCACTACTACATTTGATACTGAATTAGTATTTGGTAGTTATGATCCTCTTCAGCAAAACTACGCTTTAAACAATTTTAAATTATACACCGCGAACGCCGGTGTTTTAACATATACAGAGTACATATTACCTTATACTGTAGAAGGAAATAAAATAACTATTACAAACTCTTTACCTTCTAACACAAGTGTAGTTGTTCAATTAAAGATACTAAGCGGTGGTGAATATGGAAATAGAGATGCTTATGGTAATACTGTTGAAGAAAACTACGGTAGCTACGGTTATATATCCCTGGAAGATATAATAAACAACTTTCAAGTAGCTTATGTTGGAACAGGTAAATTAATACCAAGCTGTAAGAGAACAGATATAATATTTCATGCTAAGCGTGGAATGCAGGAATTTAGTTACGACACTTTAAAAAGCATTAAGTCTCAAGAATTAAATATACCACCAGAGCTAAGCGTTGTGATACCTCAAGACTATGTAAACTACACAGCTGTATCTTGGATTGATCAACTAGGTGTTAAAAGACCTATATATCCTGCAAATAATTTAACGACTAATCCATACAGAAATCCTATACAAGATGCTGCAGGTGTGCCAACACAAGATAATTTTGGCAACAACATTGAGGGAACATCGATAACAGAAGAAAGATGGAGAACCGCTGATGATACTTTAATAAACTCAAACGTAAATGATGCACTATATTCAGAAGGTTATGACAATTGGGGTTGGGCTGAGATAGGTCTAGGTCAACAATACGGATTAGACCCTAGGTATTCACAGGTTAACGGATGGTTCACTATAAATCACAGAGAAGGCAAAATGTCTTTTTCAAGTAATTTAGCTGGTTCACTAATAGTTTTAGAGTATATTTCAGACGGATTAGCTTACGAGATGGATACTCAGGTTCCTAAACTAGCAGAAGACGCTCTATATGCTCATATAAGCCACGCTATAGTAGCTTCTAGAATAAACCAACCTGAATATGTAGTTAGAAGATTAAAACAAGATAGAAGCGCTAAATTAAGAAATGCTAAAATAAGATTATCAAATATAAAACTTGAAGAAATAATTCAAGTTATGAGAGGTAAATCTAAATGGATAAAATCATAAATTAAATGGCTGAAATTAAAAACACTTTTCTCAAGGGTAAGATGAATCAAGATCTTGACGCTCGTATATTACCTAATGGTGAATACAGAGAGGCTAGAAATTTAGCTATAAGTAGATCTGAAAGTTCTAGCGTAGGAGAATTTGAAAATGTTTTAGGTAATATTAGTATATCAAGTTTGAACGCGCTAGGTATTGTAGGCGAAGATGAGTTTATTGGTTATGTTGTTGATAATAGCGCTAACGTAGTGTATTTAATGGCGACAGATTGGAAACCTATATCATCAACTCAGCCTAACGGTATAGATACCAGAGCTCCTAGTACAGGTGATGGATCAAATCAATTTATTATTAAAGTTGATTTATCATCAATAAATACACCTCCGGTTGTTTTAGTACAAGGTAGTTTTTTAAATTTTAATCAAAATTATATAATAACAGGTATTAATTTAGTTGAAGACCAGCTTTTTTGGACTGACAATCTTAACCAACCTAGAAAAATAAATATAACAAAAGCTTTAGCTAATCCAAACCATTATACAAATGAAGATCAAATATCAGTAGCTAAGTTTGCTCCATGGGAGCCTATATTGGTTATGGATAGAGCAACTACTACCATAACAGGAGCAAGTGGTGGCGCAAGTGTAATTACACCGTCTAGCCTTACAGGTATAGAAGTCGGTGATATTGTAACGAATAATAATAAAATAGATACTCAAAACATAAGTAATCTTGTAACAGTCATAGGTATAAATTCAACTACATTATCATTATCTTCAGCTATTACAGTACCAGATGGAACTTCTATAGATTTCAGTAGGCCAACCATGACTAACAAAAAGGATTCTGTTATGGCTAATCATTCTTCAGGCCCGATTATAAGTATTACAAACTCAGGGTCTATTTCTGCTGTTTACGAATACGGAGACGCTTTGCTCAGTGGAGCAGACCCGAACTTTTTCCTATACAATGGAAACAACGGTATACCTAAGATAGGAGATTTAGTTAGCGGGCCTGGAGTACCTAGTGACACCAGGGTGGCTAGCGTTAGCGTTATTGATCAAACAAATGGATCTCCTACTCCTAGCTACAGTCAAGTAATAAAAATAACTTTAAGTAAAATAACAACCCTAGCTGTTGCTAATACAATTTCAGTAAGTGATAATCCTGATTATAATGTTAATTGGCAAGGGGACGAAAAATTTTTAGAAGATAAATTTGTAAGATTTAGTTATAGGTTTAAATTTGAAGACAATGAATACTCATTAATGGCACCATTTAGCCAAGTAATGTTTATTCCAAAACAATACAGTCAATTTGGGGGTAGTAAAGTATCTACAACCGAAGATATGAATGATGCGTATAAGTCAACAGTGCTTACATGGTTTGAAAATAATATAAATAATATATTATTAAAAATACCAATGGAAAAGTCTTCTGCGGTAAACATGATAGATCTTCTTAAAATTACAGATATTGATATACTATATAAAGAGTCAGATGCGCTAGCTGTAAAGGTTTTAGAAACTATTACATTAAGCGATCAAACTTTTTCAACTATAAGTTTTAACGATGCTATACACGGTAATGCTACAAAGCATTTTTTAAATTACGATTATACTTCTTCAAAACCATACAAGACGCTACCAAGTAATCAAATAACTAGAGTTTCAGACAAGGTGCCAGTCAAGTCTTTGGCTCAAGAGGTTATAGGTAATAGAATTGTTTATGGTAATTATTTAGATAGGCACACTGGTCCTAGTTCTATAGCTTTTGAAGCTAAAGCTGTAAACAAGTCTACAAGATTTGATAACTACACTCAATTCCCAAAACATCAATTAAAGCAAGATAGGACATATCAAGTTGGATTTGTTTTATCTGATAGATACGGTAGGCAGTCAGATGTTATTCTTTCTTCATACGACAGCGGAGGGGATGTTTCAGGTTCAACAGTTTTTAATGCTTATAATAATCTTACAGAACAAACTAACAGTCCAATAGTAGATTGGCTTGGTAATGCTTTAAATGTTACTCTTAATGAAGCGATACAATCTACGTATAATCCTAGCCTAGGAACTCCTGGTATATATTCCTCGAGTAATCCTTTAGGTTGGTTTTCTTACAAGGTTGTTGTAAAACAAACAGAGCAAGAATACTACAATGCTTACTTACCTGGTTTTGTTAATGGATATCCAGTACAAGAAAATTCAGGTACAGAAAGGAATAAAAGCTTTTTTACTACTTTACTAGGCGATAATATAAATAAGATACCAAGAAACTTAGTAGAAGTAGGTGCTAGTGATAGAGATTTTACCAGTAGCGAGGATATTTTAATAAGAGTTAATAATCCTAGCATTGTAAATAAACCAATTGCTTTACTTTATCATGAGGAACCTTACAACACTCAGTACTACCCGGGAAATATAGAACAAGAGATAATACAAATATCTACTGTTAGAGATATGGAAATAGCAGCTATTCCATTTAAGCCTGATGTTAGTGGTGGCGAATATGGCAAATCAGGTATAACAAATATTTACAACTATGATGATCCAGCTAACCCACAACGAGTAACCAGCGTAAATGACACTCCCGAGCAAATTGGAGCAATACCATGGGGTAAAACTGGACCAGATGCGTCGTTATATAATACTGATTCAAACTTATTTGTAGTTAGAGGTAATCAATCTGAAAATATAA
>Ga0181387_1000283_pt1 | contig 11968 bp, 16 predicted proteins | sample 10SPOviralmetaG_FD_130119 | JGI IMG/M metagenome (GOLD analysis project Ga0181387, IMG submission 130119) | Marine viral communities from the oligotrophic San Pedro Time Series (SPOT) site, San Pedro Channel, CA, USA - 10 SPOT_SRF_2010-04-27 | ecosystem: Environmental > Aquatic > Marine > Strait...
CGGGAAACAAGAAAGGAGAACGGCATGACTCAAATGACTTATCGTGAAAAGAATGAGTACCGTCGATGGTACGAAAACATGAAGCGAGAATCGTGGAACGAAAAGTTCCGACAACTACGGAAGACGAGACGCGAAGCGTTGAAGCGGAAGTGACAATTGAATAAAAATTGAAGAGAGACTGATCCTCTCTCTTCGGGACTCGCATAATAATCCTCGACTGGGGATAGTGCAATCTCTGAATGGTTTAGCGACCTGTTCCCTACGATGCAGAAATGCTTGAGGGATGACCCTTAGCGGGGTGTGCAGAGAGATCCGAGTAGAGAACTACGCATCATGTACAGTCACTCGAAAGGTTCAGGTATTACATGAACCCTGAGTCCCATTGAACTAGGGAAAGCACCACCTTCGCGGGTGGTGCTTTTCTTTTATGCCTACATATTTGGTCAAGGGAGACTTACATGAAAGAATTTAACGACCTATATGAGCAGGCAAAATTCTGCCATAAACTGAACGAGGCAAGATCTCGCGGTGAGGAGATGGAAGAATTTATTATCGCAGCAATCAACAAAGAACCGCAACCCGTATCGAAATTCGGTATCGAAGACGGAGCAGGGGAACGAATCGCCAAGCAACTCCGCAAAGCAGGAGTCAAGGGAAAAGGTTTGGTTCTCGGTGCAGACCAACTAGAAGTCACTGAACTCTGGTCACAATACTGGTTACCCGGAAAGGTTCCAGCATCCACGAAGACACCCAAGACCGACTTTAAGATCGGAAACTATAAAATGTCATTGAAGACTGGCGGTGCTGCTCAGTTGATGAGTGGTGGTAAAAACGAATCTATCGCTACCTTCTATTGTGCTGTTGACCGTCTAGGTCTTAACATGGGTGGCATGGCATCCCGTATCGAAAAGGCAATGCTTGATTTGTCTCCCTCAAGTATCGCACAGAGTAATCTCAAGGATGAAATTAAACTCGGTAAAGATAAAGTAGTTAAAGCAGCGAACGAAGCACACAAGGTTCTGATGGCAGATATGAAAAAGATGTTTGCATCGAACCCAGACTTTGCATATGAATTTGCATATGAGGCAATGACTGGTGATATTAAATTCGGTGGTAGTGATGGTTCATGTTCGCACTTCCTCTCAGTCTCTGACGACGGCAATACAATCAAATTGGTTCCCGTTGGCGACGAAGCATATGTAAGAAAAGTTGCAAGTAAGATGAAAGTTTCCGTCCGGTTCAAGACCACCAGTGAAAAGTCTGGTGGAGTCAAGACCGGACGTTATCGTTACTGGTCTGCCATCGGTCTTATTGTAGATAAACTCACCGAGAGTTATGAAGAAATTGGTCAACTACTCAACGAGGGTAAACTCGATGAAGGTATCCTTGGAAGAATTGTTAATAAGTTCCTTGCCTTCCTTAAGAAGACTCTTGTAAAGATCAAAGAATTTGTTACACAATCCGCCAAGAACTTAATCGAGTTCCTTGGCGCAACACCAGAGGTTTCCTTTAACAACAATATTGACTTCACTAAGATATGAAATCATTTAAGTCTTACATTACTGAGGGTACTGAAAGTGCAAGCGTTCAAGAAGCAGCGATTTGTATTGCTTATAATATGAAACGCAATAAACTCAGTTATGAAGATGCTGCGGCACAGGCAGGAATCTCAGAAAAGATAATGCCCAAGATCTCAGATAAGATGATGGAGATTGGTGAAAAGGTTGCGAAACAAGCAGGCAATCTAGGACCATATCTCGACCACTCTGGTCGAGGTGCAGCAGGTGTCAACCATTACTCTGCAACACTCGGAACAAGTGCGTCAGACGTTACACCAAAAACAGACTTTATCGGTGACATCAAACATGCCATTTCACTCAAGAAAGCAGGAAGTGGTGCAAGCAAGGGCGCACAATTAATGAGTGCGAAGTCCGGTGAAGCAAGCGGTGTTGTGCAATCTGCAATTAAACATTATCAAAACAACAAAGGCAATATCGCAGACGATAAACAAATGAAAAAGGTTTTAGATGTTCTTGGCAAGGAAATGAAAAAGACAGCAAGAACTGATATCAATGTAGAGGTTGGTAAAGGTAAAGATAACTTTGAAGATTGGTACACCCAGAAGTCATCCAGAAGAGATGAACTAATTGATGCTGGACATAAAGCAAAAGAAGTTGAAAAGCACTTGAAAAGTGAATTAAGTATTCACCGCGTGACGGCAACCAAAAAGAATGCCGAGGCAGGATTGATCGATGGTATTCGTTCGATCAACAAGCGTGATATGAAAAAGCAATTTGATCTATACATTGACGATGAAAAGGCAAAGATCCTAGCGGGTACTGGTCTACAAAAACAGAAACATTTGAAGGGTGCAACCCCAGAAGAGTTAACCCAAACTGCACTCAAAACACAACTGACCGAGTTGTTAGAAGTTTCCATGAAGACTCAGGGATGGCAGACCGAACTTGAAAGTTTCTTTAATGACAACCCCGAGTTTAAAAAGTATCTTGTGTACGAAGCATCCTCCGGTATGTTTAAGTTTACGGGTCAACCCGTTGGCAAGGGAAACTACAGTGGAAGTGAAACAGCAGTTGCAAAACAAATTTTAGTATTTGACGATAATGGAATCAAAGAGCATTACACGGATATACTCAAGTGGTCTAAAAACAATTCTGATCTAGCAAGCAATGTTAGCATAGCATACAAAGGATATGCCAGATCACGATATATCAAAATGGCAATTATGGCAGGCAAGGTATATGACGAAGAGTTGCCAACTCTCATGGAGGAAATCGCCCAAATCGAAAAGCAATGTCTGACGGAGGGTCTTCTCGGTAACATCGGGAAAGCAGTTAGCAACGCTCTATCAAAATTCACTGCCGCTATTTCTAACTTTATATCAAAAATTATCAATAAAGTATTAGACAGTCTACGCAACCTCTTGGCAATGGGACTCGATTCATTCATGGTTCAACTGGGTATCCGAATCGCTGGAGGATATGTAAACACTCCATCTTGGTAATATAAATACTATCATGAAATCGTTTAATTCATTTAAATCTTTACAAGAGCAAAGTCCAGAGGATCTCAAATTCGGAGAACCCTCGACTAAGCAATATCGCGTGATGAGAAAACCCCATGAGTTTCTGCCCGTGGACTCCGATCAGAGTCTTGTCTCTGCGCCCCCGTCCAATTCTTCTGATGAGACACGGGTGGAACTCATGGAATTACAAGATCGACTTGATCTCGAAAAAGATAACGAAGAACTACTCGACAAGTGGGATCTCGATTTGCTCGTTCCATTTGTAAAGTATCTTAAACAGAATAACCTAAAGTATAATAAAAAGACACTCGACGAGATCGTGAGTCAATCGACCATCATCATCTTAAAGCAAAAGTATCAATTTAATCGACCGCGACCGGGACAACTGGCAAAGGCGATGGACATCTTAGTGTCGCCTCTCAAGAGCGGCACAGCGGACTCTCCAGCGTATCCTAGCGGACACAGCACCCAGTCTCGCCTCGTCGCACTGTACCTCACAGGACTCCATAGGGACCACGGTAAGAGTTTCTTAGATTTAGCGGAAGAGTGTGGTCAGTCGAGACTCAATGCCGGTGTACACTATCCTAGCGACCACGAAGCGGGTGTCGAATTGGGAAATAAATTATACGCCTCGATGAAGACCGATGAGATTAAAAATTTAAAATATAAAGACTTACCCGCACACCCAACTGGCATGGAAGGATATTGATATGTTTGATTTTAAAAGATTCTTATCTGAAGATAAAAACCTCCACCTCGAACACCTTGAGGATGAATTGATAAACAACGGATCTCGGGGCGCACGGGAAGCGATTCTATTCGCAGAGTCTCTTGTAAAAATGTTAGCAGGAAACTCATCAAAAAAATATAACATTACTGTAAAGTGGGACGGTGCGCCAGCAGTCTTTGCGGGCATCAACCCTGAGAATGGTAAGTTCTTTGTTGGATCAAAGAGTGTTTTTAATGTCACCCCAAAGATAAATTATACTAAAGCAGACATCAAACGAAACCATACTGGCGGACTTGCTGCCAAGTTAGAAGTTGCATTAGAAAACTTATCAAAACTGGGTATCAAAAATGTTTTACAGGGTGATATGATGTATAGCGATGACCTATCGTCAGATACCATTGACGGAGTAAACTATATTACATTTACTCCAAACACCATCACCTATGCAGTCCCCACTGACAGTGATCTGGCGAAAAGAATTGTAAAAGCAAAGATGGGAATTGTTTTCCATACCGAATATACCGGAAGCGACATGCAATCGATGAAAGCATCATTCGGTCCTGATATTTCATATCTTAAAAAGACATCTAGTGTGTGGTTTGATGATGCCACGTTGAAAGACAATAGTGGTGCTGCCACCTTTACGACAAAGGAAACCGAGGCAGTCAAGAAAAAACTACAGAAGATCCGTGCTTTGATGGACAGAAAAACGATGAATGTATTGGATAAATTCTTAACAGATGCTAACATGCAACTTTATATTAAAACATTTTATAATACTTTAGTTCGACAAGGATCTTTCGGTACTCCATCTGCGACATACGCAGGATTTAAGGAGTGGACCGAAAAGAAATTTGACACAGACATCGCTAAGATGAAGTCTGAAAAGGGTAAAGAAAAGAAACTACAAGTAAAGAAAGAAATCATGTCGTATATCCGAAGTAATTCTAAAGCACTTCTTCGGATGTTCGCCATACACGCCGCCTTGCGTGAAGTGAAGATGACTCTCGTTCGTAAGATCGAGCAAGTCAAGTCCATAGGGTTGTTCCTTAAGACTGATTCGGGATTCAAGGTAACTGCACCAGAAGGATTCGTTGCAATCGATAGACTATCAAATCGTGCATTTAAACTTGTTGATAGATTAAATTTCTCACAGGCAAACTTTAACGCTGCCAAGAACTGGGAAAAAGGATAAATACTTAAAAGGAGATCTACAATGGCACTCAGAAAATTCAATGCGAAGAAATACAATATCGCAAAACTTCCTCGTAAGGAAGAAATTGGTTCTAAACCTATACGATGTGGTTTCACTCCACTACCCAAACCAGAACCAGTTGTCCCCGTTGCAAAACCAAAAAAAGCACCAACACCAAAGGTTCGTGCGAAAAAGTCCACCAAATAAGGAGGTGATCTATGGAATTATTAGCATCTAGCGTATTAGGAACTATTTTTTACAGTATCGTCGTGTTCGGAGTCGGCGCACTCTGCGGCAAGAAGATTTGGTACTGGGTTCGTAAATTCTTTCCGTGGAATAAGGACTGATGATAAACTATCGTTCATTACATGAACGTACCCTACTTCGGGGGCAGAAAGAGAAATCTGCTGTCCTCACATTCGGTAGGTTCCAACCACCAACAACCGGTCACGGTAAGTTAGTGGATGCTGTCCTATCAACTGCGAAGAAACTGGGGGCGGATGCCTTTATTTTCCCCAGTCGAACGCAGGATAAAAAGAAGAACCCCCTTCAGACAAAAGATAAAGTAAAGTTTCTCAAGAAGTTCTTCCCGCGTGCCCGGATTGTCAACGACAAAAATGCAAAGACTGTTTTCAAAGCAATTGAAAGTCTTGTAAAGAAAAATTACACAGACATCACCTTAGTTGTCGGTGGTGATCGGGTCGATGAGTTCAAGAAAACCATCGCACCCTACGTCGATGAGATGGGACTTAAAAAGTTTCAAGTGATTAGTGCCGGTGAGCGTGATCCCGACGCAACTGATGTCAGTGGAATGAGTGCATCGAAAATGCGTGCCGCCGTTTCGGACGATGTCTTCGACTCCTTCATGAAAGGAATTCCCAAGGGTGTTGGTAAAAGAGTTGCAAAAGAACTCTTCGATACCCTCAAGAAAGAGATGGGTCTAAACGAAGAAACCGAGGAACCAAAGAAGGACAACCTCAAGAGATTCCTCATCATCAGTGCCTCTGCTAAGGGAGACACTACATCTAAACTTATAAATGCAGTAGAGGACTTGGGACACAAACCCACAGTCATCCGTGCAGACACGGCATATATCGGAGATGTGGACGGCGATAATTTAACAATTGAAAACATTGACAAGAAGGGCGAAGACATTACAATCAATGTCAAAGAAACAATTGCCTTTGTCCGGGGATCCTCCATGAAGACCGCAGGTGGTCGAGCATTGGTCGAGGGTCTAGACAGCAGCGATACTTTGGTTATAAATTCAAAGCAAGTTTTCGACTTGGTTGGTAACAAGTATGCCACCCACGTTTTGTTTGAAAGAGAAAATATCAATACCCCACGAACCGCGTTGATCACAAACGAGTCATCGATTGATCGGGCGCACAAGAAGGTCGGTGGAAAGTTCCCAGTCATCGTGAAGTCACTTCATGGTGCAGAGGGAATTGGTGTTGCAAAGGTTGACTCTCAAGAGTCCTTTAAGTCGGTCGTACAATCATTGCGTAAGAGTGGTGAAGATATTCTTGTACAAGAAATGATTGACATTGATGGCGATGTGCGAAGCATCGTAATGGATGGTAAGATCGTCGCATCTATGAAACGACTCAAGGCAGAGAAAGACTTCCGAACCAACAAGGCGTTGGGTGCAGAAAGCGAACCATATTCACTCTCTGAATCTGAAAAGAAATTTGTAAAGAAAGTTGCAAAGGCATCTGGTGCAATCCTCGCTGGCGTAGACCATGCGATTAGTAAAGACGGAAAACTATATGCAATTGAAGTGAACGCTTCTCCCGGTTCTGGTGCCCAAGATTACACAAAGTATATCGACGAGGATCAGGAAGAGGGAGTTGTCGATGGCGACGAACTCGTCAGAGAGATTGTAGAGAGATCGCTACTCATCACTAAACCAGCAGAGGCATTCACTGTCGGTCGTGTTGAGAATGTTAAGATTGGTGGACGAACAATTAAAACTAGAGTTGACTCTGGTAACTCGTCATACTCCGTTATTGATGCAAGAGAAATAAAAGAAAACAAAGGAACAGTCCGGTTTGTTTTTGACAGCACCAAGTTTAAACTTCCAGTGGTTGACACTGTAGAGATAAACATGGGTGGTGGTAAATTTGAAGAACGATATGTGGTCGAGATGGACATGCAGATTGGTCGAAAGACTTTTGAAAATGTAAAGTTCTCTTTATCTGATCGCAGTTCAAATGTATATCCTTCCCTCCTTGGTAACGAGTTCATGAAAGAAAACAACGTAGTGGTCCATACCAACGAAGTCTTCATGCAGGAACTTGAAGAGAGAACACTCACCCAAGGAGAGAAGGACAAGAAAGAAAAATATGTAAAAGGAATGAAGAAGCGGGCGAAAGATTTTAAGAAACGCTACGGTTCAGATTACAAGTCGGTGATGTACGGCACCGCAACCAAAATGGCAAAACGTGATGCCACGGAGGAAGATATTGATTTTGATTCTCCCCCTGAAGAGGGAACTGATGAAATTGTACGGCGTTATAAAAAAATGACTCCGGGTGAATTGAATGAAATTACACATAAATACTTTAGTACAGGAGATAAAAATGACAACACCAAATCCATTTAGTAGTGGCAGCGACCTCAGAGGAGTGATTGATGCTGCGGCAGAAATCATAGGAATGCAACCAACGTTACCTGATCAATTCGGTTCTCACGCAGACGCTGCTGCCGAGGAACTCGGGAAGATTGATGGTCCCACATCAAACGAAGACATTACAAAAATTATGCAAAAGCATTTTAACGCTGGATCAGATGGAAAACCACAATCAACGAAGTTACAGCAAGCATTCCAAAATGAAGTTGGGAAAAGAGCGTCACAGTTGAGAAATAAAAATAAATGGTCTGAGGGTTGAGACTAACTTTGGTTTATTATGGATCACAAATACTTTGATGAGGATGTGTTTTTAGTTTATGCGATGGACAACTATAATAACCCATCCTGTTCAGACAGGACGGAGTTTGAAGAGGATTTAAATCGTATAAAATATATTAAAAGACTTTTTGGAAGATACCTGTCCACGGGTGAACTGAAGGAAAGACTGATACTTAATCACATCATTATATTTTACAATGTATTTGAAATAGAGGCGGCAACTAAGATGTTATTCTACAGAATGGAAGACAAATTTAAACCTCTACTGAAAACATTTTTAGTTTACCTTAACTACTTACCTGATGATGAAGACTATGTGGGAATCCCATTGGATACGAAAGTAGTAGAAATTCTTAGGAGAGTATGATGAAATCATTTTCAGAATTTAAAAGATTGGTTTTCGAGACAATCGCCAACGCGGGTGGTGCTTCCATCGCACAGGGAGGGGTTGATACCAATGGTTCTTTTGATAAAGTCGCTGGTATGGATAAACCTCTGCCCAAAAGAAAAAAGAAAAAAGAGTTAGAGTCATATCAAGGTAAATCATTTAGTGTTTCTGCGGAGGAGTTTGAAACACTCAAAGCAGGAAAAGTTCGTGGTGCTAGGTGGAATAAGTACATTGATGAAAACTCAGAACTTGGCACAGAGATCAAAAAGTTTTCTTTACGAAACCCATCCAAACCAGTTGTCATTAGAAACGAAGAAACAGGAGAAGTTGTCTTTCTTCGTCGTAGACAGAACGACGGTAGACTTAGACACAACAAGTCATGATTGAAGGATTATTAACAACAGAATTTTTATCTTTAGTCGGTGGCAGTGTCACCGGATTTATATTTAAGTCTCTCGCAGAAAAAAGACAGAACGAGCAGGAGCGATTTAATAGATTACTACAAGCGAATAAGGCAAACAACGAATCACATAATCAGGCGATTCAAAGAGTCAGTAGCGATGCCGGTAAGGTAGTTCGTCGGTTCATTGTTCTTTGTATTTTATTCGGAACGATCATTGCACCATTTATTCTTCCGTTCTTCTCGGTTCCTACCGTAGTTGAATTGGTAGAGAACAAACCACACTTCTTAGATTTCTTTGGGTTGTTTGGTACATACGAGGACACTACATTTGTTCCTGTTGATGGATACCTTTTCACCACAGAGAACAGACAGATTCTCGTTACAATTGTTGGATTTTACTTCGGAGCAGCAGTAGGAAAGTCTAGATGAAAAAGTTTTTAATTATGTTACCGTTTCTTGTAAGTTGTAAAACAACTGGGAATAAAATCATTACATCCCAAGGGGCACCTAAAGTTGAATCCGAAACGGTCCCGGTCGATACTACTTCTTTACAAATGTCAATATTTGACCCAACAAATTTAATGTTGTGGTTGAGTCTGTGCAGCATCGCAGGATACTTCGTCTGGAGAGAGTTCAGGCGAGTTCGTCCGAAATCGCTCTAAGATTCTTGTGCAATAAAGAACAAATATAATAAGAGTCGGCAATGTCGGAAACGGGGTTGCCGATTTTTTGTCTATCAGGAGTAATGGTATGTTTTAATTTCATACCAGTCTCTTTGTCAAAGCACTTCACCATCAAGTCCTTAGACGCATTACCTTTGCCTGTGCCGTGTTTCTTTACAGTCGTTGGAGTCAGGACCGAAATTGGTTTCCCTGCTTGATACAATTTATATTTTAACAATCCACAGTTCTCTGCGATCTGAAAAATAGCACGACCAGATGCACCATACGCATATCCTTCAAGTCCGACCTGTGAACAACCTAAAACTTTATCAACCGCCCAGTCAGATATAGTTTCATATCTTTGACACTCATGGTTATAGTCATCAAACATCTCTCCGTAGATTATACCTTCATACACTCTTGCATGTTTCTTTACATTTGTAAGAAAGTAAAAAGAACATCTGTGTATACCAAAAGTCTCCTTGACTGTTCCATCAAAGATACAGATACAAGGTCCACATAAAGAATAATCAATACCTGCTATTGCCATGTAAGTATTTATGCAAAAACCCCGGTCTTCCTTGACCGGGGTGATTGCGTCTCATATTGTCTTTGGTTCTCAGGAACCGACTGCGGTGGTTGCCGCGTCCCAAAGTGACTTGAGCGAACCAGCAACCCAGACCACACCATTCCACGAAAAGGGAAGGAGGGCGAGGGTAATCATCATACTTCGGCAGATACCGATCTTACCCAGAGTTCGGGTAACAACATCCTTATCGCAATCACCGGTCACGGGACACGGATTTACACACATTTTCTTAGTAGACATAATATTTCTCCTTTATGTTCAGAAACTAATTGTGATGAAACTACGCACCACATATTCACCTTGACCTGCACCGGCATTCCAACCAGTGTCAGCGGTATCGAAACCAACAGCGATGTCATCAAAAGCGTAACCAACCGAGTTGGTCCACTTGACATTGCTGGTCAAATCATAATTAAGACCGATGGTTCCCACATTGAGTTTACCACCAGCGAAACCTCCGAGGTTTCCATACTCATACTGACCAAACACCTGTGATTGATCACTTAGATCGAATGAAGCAGTTGTAACTAGCGAGTAGTTTTCCCAACCATCCATTCTATCATCCGAGATCCATGCTGCGTTGAGTGAAAACTCATCGAGCGATAGAGTGGTATCAAGAGTATAACTCATGTATTGAGTTGGACCTTCGATGTAGGCATAACCACCACCGAGAGAGAATCCTTCACATACATCAAAACCTGCGTGGAAACCTGCGGCATAGTCGCCGTTGGAAACACCAGTTAGGTTATCAAAACCGTTGTTATAAAACGCACTGAATTCGACATCTCCGAACGAACGTGAGAGTTCGATACCCTGACCGTATCCCTGCCCAAAAGTTTGAGCAGTGATGCTATAGGTCTGCGTAGTAAGGTCGGCAGGGTTTGCAACAAATCCACTGTAGAAAGTAGAAACAAACTGACCAACGCGAACATCAGCGAAATCAAAACCACGGTAATCGACGAATGCTTCTAGAAGTTCAAATTCACTTCCGGGAGTCCATTCGCCATTTAGACGGAATGATGTATCTTCACCAAGACGACCCTTGAGTCCTAGTCTTGCACGATACACATCAAACCCATAAACAGCATCGGTATCGCCACCGCCGCTGTAAGACCAACCAGTCTGGAGTAGACCATCGACAGTGATTGCCATTGGTCTAGGTCCACGAAGCGAACTATGGGTCGCAGCGTCCTCTTGGACGTTGTTGAAAATAAGTTCATACGCTTCTGGTGTTGGTTCACTTGCAACGGCAACTCCGCCGAAAACAAATGGTAATAGGATAGCACTAATTTTATTCATCTTTATTCTCCTTAAGATGGGTCAGGTAAGATCTACTACTTCACACGAATCACCACTACATGCGTATGTCTGGGATCCCGAAGTATTGTCTTCCTTCTCATAGTTTGCTAACTCTTCCCAGTTTACGCTCTGGGGTAAATTTTCTAGTTCTCTTATGTATGTCTCTTCATCGATGTCCTGATACGGTGCCTGCTTATAGACATGATCAGAAAACGGAAGGAACGAGATACCAGAAATTTCATCAAGGTGCTTCCAAACCCACGCACCAACTTCCATCCACTCATGTTCTTTAACTGAGATGGTGACAGATGGTTTGTGTTCGCACCAATGTCGCTGATAGATCAACCACAACTCAAGTTGCTCGATTGCAGTCATATCACTTCTAGTGACACACCCAGCAGGAGACTTGGTTGGAAATGAAAATACAGTTACATTATCAGGTTTCATTACATCCGGTTCATTGTAGAATCCCTTATCCTTCATAAAAGAACAAAGAGGATCTTTGTTGTCAGCACGAACTGTTCGGATATAATAATTATTGTGTCTAGCGTGGATACCAGATGCAGCATCAACAAGTTGCGAAACAGTACCAGAGGGTTTCACACAAGTGGTAGCAGCAGACTGAGGTATACCAATTTTCTTAGCGAATTCTTTATTGGTATCAACACACACTCGACGCATTTCGTCTAGTCTAAATTCTAGTTTATCAGTACAGCGGGTGGTTTCACAGTCCATGATACCAGTCAAC
>Ga0181387_1000286_pt1 | contig 11931 bp, 13 predicted proteins | sample 10SPOviralmetaG_FD_130119 | JGI IMG/M metagenome (GOLD analysis project Ga0181387, IMG submission 130119) | Marine viral communities from the oligotrophic San Pedro Time Series (SPOT) site, San Pedro Channel, CA, USA - 10 SPOT_SRF_2010-04-27 | ecosystem: Environmental > Aquatic > Marine > Strait...
AGACTCTGTATTTTCTTCCATTGAAATCAATTCGTTCTATATATGTTCTATTATTTAATAACGGATGATCAAATGGTACATAATCAGCTGCATGATCAGGATTTGCATCTGAAAGTTTTCTTATAATGCCTGGAGTACCTGCACTAGGTAATTTAAGTTTACGCATTTTATCAATTACGTTTCTTTCAATTACAGCTTTACCTACTGATATTTGATATCTAGTAATTACATCAGCAATATCTAACTGACCGTTTTGATTAGACTTAGGTATAAAACCTAGTTCAATACCCTCATCATAATTTAAAAACAATCTTGTTTTAGTTCTAGCTGTGCTACCTGACGCACCTATAATATTAACAATAGGTGTTCCGTTCTTTAATGTTTGTCCCTGGTCAATTCTTTTAGCTATTTCTAACGTAGAATTTTGTGGACCCATCTCCCATTCTTGAGCTATATAGTTATGAATATAACCAACTCTATTTTTCATTCCTCTTTGTAATGAGTTAAATGTTTTGTCAAATTCTTCTGGCAATATCTTATTTAGAAACTGCATATCTGTTTCTTTAAATACAACTGTTTGTGGTTCTAACTTATCTAATATTACTCTGTAGTTTTTACCTGCATCTCTAGCAGCTAAAGCTTCCATTAATGTGTTTCTATTAAATTTATTCCAGGTAAATACAAAATCACCATTCTTAGGAGTACCTAATGCAATTTGATTTATTCTATTTTCGTATGCACCTCTACTCTCACCATCTTTAATTCTAAAAGCAGTATGTGCTTTTTCATGTCCAATAACAAATGTTCTCCATTCTTCAAGTGTCTTAAACTGATTTTTAGGTAAAGGTATTACACCTTCTACCTTTGGCTTATTCCATGCCTGATCATTAAATCTTTGTATAAGTACATCTTCGTCAATAAAAATAGTATTACTTTTCTTATTATACCTTGCCCATCCACCTTTATTCTTATCGCCATCCCATTTAAACTTTTTTATTTTCGGACTGGTATCGTTGTATACTTGTACATTATCTGGTGATTGTCTTGCGAATACAAACGCTTCTCTTTTTAAAGGATCAAATGTTTCTTTAATTTTAACATTTAAACTAACAGCTTTATCACTCAGTGATTCTATAGCTCCATCTGCACCTTGTGTTAATTCATCAAATAAAAACTCAGACTGACGAACACGCATTTCTTCTGTAGTCATTTTGCCAGGCTTTTTAAACATCATGTTTCTAATGGCTCTAAAACCTACTGGTATAGAAACACCTATTAAACCAGCAGTAGCTGCTGTTTCTACTTTTTCATCATCTGCTGTTAAAAATCCTGCAAAGGCAGCAATACCACCTACAGAGCCTGCTGTTTTCCAATTATACCCAGCACCTAACGCACCATCTTTTGCTTGATTCATTTCATCACGCAATCGTGTGTTAATCATCTTACTAATTTCTTGTACTTCAATATCTGGAGCATCTTGTTCTTTAAGAACTCTTTCAAATCTTTTTGCTATTTCAGGAATAGGATCATCAGGACTAGCTTCAACAGCTTCTTTAATTATTTTAGTAGCTGTTTCACCATCAATATTAGATGCTTTTGTTATTTTAGATGTAAGTCCTACTAACATTCCACCAATTACCATATTGGCTGTACCACCAATAGCAACTTCAGCAATACTTCTTTTTAATCCTAATTCTTCATCTTCACTTAATTGATAAGCTCCTCCATATACACCTGATGTAACAGCACCTACATTAAATCTGCCTATTCTACCAGCAGTTTTATCTGATATAGATACTGCTTTTCTTGTAGCTTGTGTAACATTAGCTCCTAATTTACCCCAACCTGCAAAAGGTATTAAAAATAAATAAGGATCTGCAAGAGCAGCATTTAAAAATTCTGACGCTAATACTTCTGGATGGCTTGCCATAAACTTAGCAAGTTCTTTAACGTCAAAGTTTCCTCCATCACCACCTTCTGATTCTGGTATAGTGTAAGAGTATTTATTGTATATACGAAATTGTTCTGCCCATTCTTTAGATTTTGGATCAAGTTCCTTAATCTTTTTACGAGCTTCTATAGCTTGTTTCTGTTTAGTGTTACCTGATATGTATTGATATAATGATGCTGGTAAAGATTCTTCAAACCATAGTTCAAAAGGGTTTCTTATATTAAAACCTACATCAGGATTAGCAATGTCTGGTATATCGAGATTAACATCTAAACCACCAACATACTCATTAGACATATAGATCTGGTCTAAATTTCTTTAATGCCTTTATTGCAGCAGCTTTACCACTACCTTGTTTAATTTTAGAAAGCATTTCACTATTATCTATAATAGCATCTTCCCATGTATAACCACCAGGTGTGCCAGGATTAGAAATAATTTTACCATCTTGATTAGGTACAAATGTTTCTGGTCCATCTTCTCCAACTGTATAAGTTTGACCTTTGTTAACAGATCCACCATATTGTCTACCTACTGTATTACCTACACCAATAGTATATTTGTCACCACCAAGCCATTGCCACATAGAACTGTTTTCTTTAATATTATGACTGTTATAAATTAATTCTTCAGCTTTTAGATAATCTTGTCTATTAGGCATTTTTCTATTTTCAAGACCTGCTATTTTTATTGCTTGAGATTTAATTTGTTCATGTAACATTTCTTCTATATTTGCTTCATCTTCTATATTAGTAAAGAATTTAAAAGCTTTAGATTTACCAATTGAAGATTTATGATTTTTTTCATAATCAGAATTAATTTTTATTAGTTCTTGTTCGTCTACCATTTTAAACCAACCATCAGGTCCGTTTTGTTTCATCTGATTTGCTTTTTCATCAGAAAGATTCATTGCATCTACTTGTGCAAACCAATCTTCATCTAATGTTCTTTGATCTTGTGTGTTCAATAAATTAATATCTGCAATTTTAGATGCAACAACTGATTGTTTTTTATCTTCTGATAAAATATCATTTCCTATTAACAATCTTTCTAATTTAGCTTTATTTGTTTTATCTAAATATTGCAATTCATTAGTTATAACCTCAATATCTAAATCGCCTTTTTCCACCATGTTTAGTGCGTTGTTAAGTTGGGCTTCAACAATTTGAATTTGATTATCTTCAGTAGCTTTAAATATTCTAAGTTCTACTTCACCTTTATCATTTGTTAAATTTAAACTTCTCATTCTAGCTTCGAAATTTTCCATAAATGTATCAGCTTGGAATTGTGCTATAGTTGCACCAGATTCTGCTGTGCTTACGTTAGCTTGAGTACCTCTGTAATCCATAAATGTTTCAATTACACTTCCATCTTTTTGTCTTGAAAGTTTTTTGTTTTGTTTTCTTAATTCTTGATTAGTCATAAAAGCTTGTGTAGCTTCCATAGAAGGAGCTAATGCATCAGTAATACCTTTACCTTCTCCAGCAGCTTTCATTAAATTAAGACCCATAACAAATGTAGGATTGTTCATTACTTTTTGTAATCCTGATTCTGCATCAGTTGAAGATTCATATGCTGAGTCAGCCATTGCCATTGTCTTTAATGCATTTTTTTCTCTTGCATCATCCCCACTATACAAATCTTCTAAAACTTTATTCATGTCAAATTTGTCATTACTCATGTAGCTATTTACATCTAATGTTCCACCAGGAGTAATAGAACCACCATTAGAAAACCACTGTTGATAGAATTCTGGTTTGTTTAATTGTTGTGGTTGATTAAAGAAATTACCAACATTAGTTCTAAATTGATCTCCAGATGGAAAAGAAAATGCATTCTGAGATAAGTTTTGTAACCAATTTAAGTGTCCTGGCGTATGTGGCATTAAGCTATCCTCCTAAATTCTACGTCAATTTTATCATAATCAACTAATTTGTAACCATATTCGTTTTCATGAGTAGCATATGGAACTTCATCTGCCATCACACCTTCATAAACATAATCAGATCCTTTGTAAGTAAACTGATAAATATTTATACCTGATTTAGATTTACCTACTATTCTGTAGTTATCTTTTAATCTTCTATCACTTAAGAATCCTAATGCTGCACCACCTAAGGCACCCCATCCAGTTCCTATACCAAGTCCTCCTGCCATTTGCATACCAGACATAGCTCCACCTAATGCTCCTGTCATTGCATTATATTGTGGCATAGGTTGAGTCATAGTTGTCATAGGAAATTGTCCTGCAATCGGATTAATCATATTAGCATATTGTGCTAGTCTTTGATACGGAGCCATTTGTTCAAATTGATATCTTTGCATATCTTCTTGTAAATACTGACCAGCATAACCTTCTCTTTGTTGACCTACACTACCAAGCATATTAGTTCCCATCATAGCTCTTTGATCTATCATGTTTTGCATTCCAGGTAGTTGACCAGCAGCCATTAATTGTTGCTGTTGACCTAAAGCATTGGCTTGTTGTTGTCTACCAAGTTCAGCTTCTCTGAATTGTAAAGCAGTTGGTACAAAAGCATTTGAATAAGCTTCAGTCATAGCAGCTTGAGCTGACGGAGAGGAACCTGTTCTGCCCATGCCTGCAAATTGATCTTGAACTTGATCGAATGCTTGATTGGATAATACATTAGAATAAGCGTCTAATGATTGTCCACCAGCGTAAGTTGAAGGAGCATTGCCTCCTGCGTATCCAGAGTAAATATCAGTTGCCATGTTATAAAATGGAGAACCCCCCATCATACCATAACCAATATTTTCTTGTGCAGTTAAAGCTGCATCTGTTTGTCCTGACATAGGAACAACTGTAGAACCAGGGTAATACTGCATTCCTGTTCCTGAAGCATAGAGGCTTGCAGCCTCATTCATTATATCCTGTAAATAGGGTTCGGCAGGACCGTATGGTTCAGTCTTAGTTGTTGTTTCTTTGGTATCGTTTCCACCACCTCTAGACATATTATAGTTTCCTCTCTAAATAAATGTGGGATTTTTTAAAATTAAATCGTTTAAGTACTCGTTCCCATCCAGGTCGAGCAACAGCTTCAAAATGAGTACAATCTTTATTTCTAGCAAATTCTGCTAGTTTATCTAAGTTATGTACCCAATCTTTCATATTTCTACCAGTCATGATAAAAATACTAAATGTTTTACTATTTGGTCTTACAATAATTTCTGTAACACAAGTTGCATAATGTGCATCTTCTTTTGGTTTTGACGGATCCCATCCAATCCATAATTGCATGCTACCATCTATACAAGATTCTTTTATATCACTTGAATTATAATGATTGCCTGATCTCATTAACGCATTTGCTATATGTTGATCTACTATATTCCAACAATCTTTAACATTTTCAGCAGGAATAAATACTGCGTCAATCATGATACCTCTAAATAACTAATTACTATATGTAATCTATCTGCTGTACTAGCAGTCATTTTTAATGTATCTCCATATTCTAATACAAATGGATTTGTTAGTAATTCAGCTACTCCGTTAGCACCTACAGTACCAGTTGGAATAAAGTTAAAAGTATCAGAACCATTAGTTATCACAATAGCATATCCGCTTCCTCCACCATCATCTGAAATAATCATTGATTTTATAATCATTGTTTTTTTTTCAGCAGGGGTTAGTAAATCTACTTGATTTGTACTTGTAAAGTCTACTTTTTTATTCTTGTATGAGTGTGCCATCGTCTTTACCTATTCTTTTCCAAAATTCATCAAGTGCATTTGCATGTTCGCAATTAGAACATTTGCATACAGAACATTGTCCATTATTACTACAATGACACTCATGTTCACAATTTACGCAAGAAACCAATTTGCTACCTCTGCATTTTGTTGATTAGTATTATTGACTAAAGTGTTAACTATATCTTCTACTACTAATTGAAAATTAGCTTGGTTAGTATCTTGATATACATATTCTATATTTTTTTGTTCAGCCATTATGACCATCCACTTCCTTTTCCACCAAATTGACCTCCTGGTCCTGGTGATTGACCGCCTACTCCACTTCCAGCTCCTCCTTCTCCTAATCCACCTTGACCTGCTGTAGTTCCAGCTCCTGGACCACCAGTTCCTCCCATTGGTCCTGCTGTTCCACCTGGTCCAGTTGTGCCTGGGGATGGAGAATAACCACCACCACCACCGCCTCCGCCTCCGCCAGCTGTATTTCCTACAACTGCTTGAGCTATTTCTTCTGCTTTTTCTTTTTCTTTTTGTTTTTCAACAGCTTCTTGTAGAGCAGCTAAATCTGTTTGTGGTCTATAATAAATATAAGGACTTACTATTTCATTAGAGCTTGTAGGCATTCTACCTAATTCATCCATATAAGATTGAGTAGTACCATATTGTTGTCCTGCTCCAGCTGGTAAGTTATATACTGGACCTCCTGTAGATCCTGACATTAATGTATTACCCATCCAATAATTACCCACATCTCCTAATGGTTTATTAGTTTGACTAAAAGTTAATCCACCAATTCTGCCTAATAAAGAATTGTAGTGATTCATTTGTGGGTTGTACATTTGTGGTTGTGGTGCATATGCATTTAATAACCCCATGCCTTGACCTGGTTGTAATAACATTATCTATAACCTTCCTGTATTGCTTCTATGTCTAATCCTTGTGCATCTGACCATGTTGTTGCACTTGGTATGTTAAGTTGAATTTTAAAATATCTAGCAGATCTATGAAACGGTATTGTTCCTGTAGCATGCATAGAATTTGGTCCATCAGTAGCTGATGTAGCTGAAACTTTTTCTCTATGTAATAAAGTTCCTGTAGCTGCTGTAGTATCTACAATAGGTCTACAAGATGTAATCAAAGCTCTTTTTTGTGGAGCTAATTCTGATTCTCCTGTTTGTAAAGTTGCTGCTAAATTTGAACCACTAAATGTTCCTATAAAATGAGAATTATCAAAAACACTTAATGATGGTAGTCCTCCACTATAACCTGCATCATCTAAAGATGTAGTTAAACTATCAATGCTAGGTGGAGATCCAGCCACTGAGTCTAATTGTTCTAATGTAAGTCCTGTAGAAAGTGAGTTAAATAAAACTTCATGATTAATTTCTACTAAAGACCATCTATTACTTTCATAATGAAATATTATTAATTTATCATTAAATGTAGTAGTTGTTGGTACATTAACAGATGGGTATGACCATATAATTAATTTATTATTTGGATCATGTGTAGCTCTTATTCTTTCTCTTAAATCTTTTTTAAGATCTTCATTAAAGAATCTATCAACTTTACCATTACCAATAGGATTAGATGAATTACCATCTGATACTCTAAATCCATCAGCAGAATAAAAATAAACTAAATTACCTACTTTAATAACAGACTTACCTTGTACAGCTCCAATGTTATCTTCTATTCTTCTAAAAGAAAATACAATAGATCCTCCACGAAAGTCCATACGAGTAATTCTGTTTTCTTGAAATATTAAACCATATTGTCCACCGACAACACCAGTGATAACACCACCTTCTGGTAAATCTTCTGTATCAGCTAAATTAATACCAGCAGTCCAGGATGTAGCATCATTTACTGCTGACCATTGTACTCTATTTTGATTTGTACCTGACCAACCTGTAACAACAAAATTGTTTACAACAGCTGCATGTCTAAATAAAGGTGCGCCTGAGATAGTTGCAAAGTTACTTGATGTACCCATAGTATATTTTTGTGGTGCATCATTACCATTAAAAGCAATAATATCTTCACCAAATTTTACAAAATCCCAATAGTGATTGTTTGTAGTAGTAAATGTTTGACTACCACTTATATCACTAAATGCATTAGCTGTAAGTCTATATAACTTATCAAATTTACCTGTAAATATATAAGAGTTACCTCCATCATCTTTAAATGAAACAGCTCCATGTACTCTTGTAGCGAGTGCAGATATACCTGAGTCTCTAGCAATAGCTTTCCATGGTCTATAAGAATTTACAGCAGGATAAATATTTTTAGCTATTGTTGCTCCCTGGTTTAAATGATCTGGCAAGTCTGGTAGCCATTCTCCAAAAGGTACTTGCATTAGTTTACGTTATCTAAATTGTTATGATTAATATCAGTTCTTTGTACTAATGGAGTAGCATTATAAGATTCTTTTTCATCTAAATCATTTAATTGAGCTATACTAGACATAAATAACTCTTTCCATTGTCCAACAGTTTGTGGATCTATATTCCTAATAAAATTACTAGCATGGTACAAAGCACCATATAAATAAATACTAGGGTGATTTAAAAGAATATAATTACTAGTGTTTGTATTAGATAATGAATCAAAAGCTTTATAATAAGTAACAGTAGCAGTATATGTTCCTGATGGTATAGGACTAAATCTAAAATTAGATCCTTCAATACTATAAGCCTTTGGAACACCTGTCCTACTAGAACCTTGTGTCATGTGTTGTTGGTAAGGTGTTATAAATTGTAATGCAGTTTTAGTAGGTGTAGTAAGAAATATACTACGCAAACCTAAAAACCCTGTAGGTAATGCTTCTGTTTCTGCATCTATAGATAAACTAACAGTTGTTTCCATAGATCTAATACGCAACTCACGATTAAACTCTGCTTCTGCAAGTGCTATAAAATCTATTATTTCTGTACCTAAATCTGATCTAGCTAAAAAGTTAGCAATAGATGCTTGTAATCCTGAGTAAGTATTTAACGCCATTATAATCCTTTACTTCCAACTTTAAAATTTTGGAATTCATTGCTACTTATCATAGCTTTAATAATTTCCATTTGTTGTTCTTTGTTTAATTTGTACCAATTACTATGTCCATGTTTTGCTTTAGTTTGTATTTGCAAAGCAATTAATGGTATTTGTGCTATTCGCTGAAAATCTCCTTTTTGAGCTTCAGGTATGTGGTTTCTAAATATTTTATTTTGTTCCATTACAGGAGTAGTATCCTGTGTCTTTTTTACAACAATTTTTCTAGATCCTTTATCTAAAGATATATCATTACTTATTGGCATATTTAATCCTTTATCTATGAACCATTAATATTCTTTGAATCTTATCTGAACTATTTTTAATTATTGCTACATCTGATTCAAGTTTTACAGTTTCATATTTACCTAAATGAATTATATTTTCTTCTACTGTTATTGCAGCACTATCAGAAACAATAATATAACAATCTTCTCCTAGTTTGTTTGTAACAATACTTTGTTCTGGATCAATATCTACGTTTTTATAAGTCCAATCATCATCTTCTGTTATCATACAAATCATAACTGAGTCTTTTTCTAAAGATTTAAAACCAGCAATGTTTGTTGATAAAGAATAAGGAAAAGCTCGATTAGTCCATTTTGTAACACTTTTTTTATACTCTATTTGTATTGTTAATTTGTTAGAACTTTTTTCAACAACCGCAGCTTCAGGTAATCCTTCATAATCTGAAACTAAATCTAAAAGAAAATCTACATCACTAGATTCAATTTCTCCATCTTCCCATTCATAGTATGTTTCTATTTTGCCTTGAACAAAAAAGTAATAAGAAGTTTCTTCTTGAATTTTATTGTTGTCTGGGTGATATTTAATAGTATCAAAATGTAATTGTTCACTAACATTGTGTCTTTGAAGAATATCACCAACATCACCTTGCAACACAGTAAGTTGAATTTTGTTATCTATGTTGTCAGCGTGTATAGTTTTAAATGTAACCTTCATATTTTTTTAGATACTTTCTGTTGTTTTTGTAAATCTGGATCAAACTTGTAAATATTTTTAACAACTTTTTTTTGTTCTTTATCTTCATCAAAACCAAAAGGAATGATTACAGATCCATCATTAGCTGTTTTTAATTTTTTATCGTGTGTCAATTTAAGCCCCTAATTGTGTTAAAGTTAAAAATAAAAGTAAAAACATTAATCCTACTTTCCACATTTCAATTTTTAAAAATGAAAAATCGTAAATTGCGTAAATAATAAAAAAGTAATTTATAATACTTTTAATAACTATTCTTTTTAGTTTCATATTAATAAATATTGTAATTCTGGCTTGTAGTACTTACCCCTGGATTATTAGTTCCATTTACAGTAGCTCTAAAACCAGTAAATATATTGTTACCTCCACCATCAGCTTCTGTATAAGCTGTACCATTAGTAATTTGATAATTACCGTTTGCATTTCTCCAATATAAGTTATCAAAAACTGAAGCGGTTCCTCCACCACCTGTGGCACTTGAGCTAGTGCTAAAGTAAAATAAACCATTACTATTTAAAGCATTGCCTTGTATGCCATGTATGTAATAAGTATTTCCTTGTGTAAGAGTTATTTGATTATCAGTAAAAGATCCACTTGGAGCTATAATAAAATTCCAAGTTTGAAATCTAGGCTGGTCATTTTTAATTCCTGTACTTGCAGGAGCAATAGTAACTTGTGTATCAACAGTAAAAGCACTTGCACCATACCATTCATTAAATGACATTTGAGAACCAGACCCTTTACTAATTAATCCTCTAATATCACTATCGTTTATAGAAACTTGAGATCCAGAGGATCCACCTACTTCAACATGCATTTGGTTAAGAGAAATGCTACCAGATGAAGGTAAAGCCATATTTATTTATCCTTTTTTAATATTTCAATTTCTGCTTTTAACTCTTTGATTGCTTCAATAAGATAACCAACAGTATTGCCATAAGCAACAGATTTATATTCACCATCTAAAACTAACTCTGGTGCAATTTTTTCTATCTCTTGGGCTATAACACCAGAACCTTTGGCATCATCTTTAGTAAATGTAACACCTCGCATTTGAGATACTTTCTCTAAAGCATTGTCTATTGTTTCAATATTATTTTTTAATCTTTCATCTGAATAAGCAGTTACGTTTCCAGTAGCAGTAAAATCACCACTTAGATTTCTACCACCATTAGATAATTGTCCTAGTCCAACTTCACTTGGCGAATCTATATTACAGTTAAAAGTTGTGCCAGATAAAGACATTCCTGTACCTGCACTATAAGTTGTGTTGGTGTCAGAACTTGGTGGTGTAAAGCCTAAAGCATTTGTTACTTGAGAAGAACTTAAAGAGTTACCTTGTATGTTTCCAGTAAGAGTTGTTGCTGTTAGCGTTCCACTTACTGTCAATCCGCCACTAACTGTTTCAGCTTTTTTTACGTTATTATGAAATAACTCTACCGAGTTGTCTTTAGTACACTCAATATATTTTTCTGATCCTGTGACACTACGAAGAACAATACGATTTTCACCTTCAATAATTAAATCACCTTGTCCAACATCACGAAGATAAGAATTAGATCCGTCATGTTTTAATTGTAAATCATCACCTGTACCCAAATAAATAACAACATTGTCATTAAGTTTTAAAGTACCCGTCATTGTACCACCAGCTTTAGGTAGTGCAGCATTTGCAGTAGTATTACACGCAGCAACATCAACGCCATCTACTGTTCCAGAAACAACTATGTTTCCTGTTACATCAATACCACTACTTGTAGTTTCAAATTTCTTTGCGTTGTCGTGATAAAGATTAACAGCACCATCAGCTAGGCAACTAATCATATCTTCACCAGTATATTTTTGTATTTGTACTCTGTCGTTACCTCTTAAAAAAAGTCTACCAGTCCCAGCATCATCTACATAAGAATTAGAACCATCATGATAAATCTGTAAATCATTACCAGTTCCAAATATTGCTTTTGCATTGTCAGGAAATAAAATATCATCTGTGCCAGTTGGTACTGTAAAGACAACAGCATCAGCATCATTCTTCAAAGTTATATCTGATGTAGAACCTTGACCAGTTAGGATCAAACCTTCAGCAGCAGTATAACCAATAGCTGCATTGTCTCCAGCAGATGTATCAGCAGTAGCTTCAACAGTTCCACCAGTAATAACACCAGTTGTTGTAATTGCAGATGATCCGTTGTCAATGCTGCCAAAACCAGATGTAATAGAAC
>Ga0181387_1000289_pt1 | contig 11889 bp, 31 predicted proteins | sample 10SPOviralmetaG_FD_130119 | JGI IMG/M metagenome (GOLD analysis project Ga0181387, IMG submission 130119) | Marine viral communities from the oligotrophic San Pedro Time Series (SPOT) site, San Pedro Channel, CA, USA - 10 SPOT_SRF_2010-04-27 | ecosystem: Environmental > Aquatic > Marine > Strait...
ACTACCAGGACTTGCCAATGCGGCGCGACTGGTGGACACTACCGAGAAGACGGAGTCAACGCGATCTATTACGGTCCAGCTATTCCACTCGGTTTCGCTAACTCTAGTTTCTATGAGGCTATTGATGGCCAACCTGAGTACGGGGATGGCTACCGTTATACTAGTTTTGTTATTCCAAAGGTTTGTCCTACTATGGTCCATATAGATTTTTCTGATTATGTTGCAGTACATGATTATACAGATGGATTTGTTGTTGAAGAGATGTACGATGATATGATGGAAGAAGCTGAGTTACAGAAAAAGAAGTCTAAACTAAAAAATGTTTTTAAAGATGAGGAATAGAGTACTACGAATTTGTCAGACCTGTATTTACGGTCTAGGATGGACCTTTATGTTTGCAATGGGTAGTTTAATTGTTTGCAGTATAGGGTTCGCGTTCTATCAGTTGTTTTTAGGACTGCTTAGTTAACTATGTGCTTTCAGATATAAAATGTGCGACAGATGTGCGACTGCCTTTGAAGAATGTAAGTACTAATAATAAATAAAGAAATGAAAAAGATACTCAATTTTATAAAAAAAGAATGCTGGCTTGCATGTATGTTAGTCGGTATATCTTTAATGACATGGGCCGTTAGTCAAGGCGAAGGTTTTGTCGGTCATATTCCACTCGCTTGCTTATTTATAGTGGCGGGAGTTGGAATGGAATCAAGTAATAACAAACATGTCTAAGCAAATTTATATAAAGCAAACTCCTGCCAAGGGTATGGGTGTATTTGCGGGTGAAGATATTAAAAGTGGTGAACTAATAGAAAAGTGTTACCTCATCAAAGTAGATACACCCCAAGAACACTTAGGCAACATATATGATTATGTTTTTAACTATCCACAAGGTGGTAAGTTTCAATTTCTAGTATTGCCACTAGGTGGAGGTTGTGTATATAATCACGATGACAATAATAATGCAATATGGGAAACTAGTAAAGAGCCTATGCACTTTGACTATATAGCAGTAAAAGACATTAAAAAGGATGAGGAGATATGTACTCATTACGGAGACTTTTATTGGAACCACATGGCTGATAGAAAACCTGGAATGAAAAAAGTAACTAATTAAATAATGAAATGAAAACAAATATAATTACTGAAGAAGAACAAATAGAAGAAATATTAACTGAAGCAAATGCTTATAATTTAAGGCAAGAGGTTATAACTACAGCATCTATATTTATGAAGGATGATCCAGAATTAGATAAGGTAGCTGCATATCAAATGGCTTACATGGAATGGATAAAATAAAAGCATGAGAACTGTATTAGAATTTTTGATGATAGGTATTCTGTTTATGATAGGAACAATCGTTATAAGTACAATTCAATTAATACTTTGGTTATGGGAAGGGCTTATTCAAATTAAAAATTATTTCACAAAAAATAAAATATGACAACAATTAATATTATAGCAATCTACATACTCTGTGGTATTGTCTTTTCAGCTGGGTTTGAATATCTAATGAAAAAGTTTGATACTCCAGGTAGAGAAGATACTAACAATTGGCAAAGAGCATTCTGGATTACAGCATGGCCTTATTGCTTAATTAAATTTTTTATGGGTTATCATTCAGAATAACCTTTTATAGATTATAATTATATTATAACAAACAAATTAAAAATGAGTAGGTACAATTCAAGAATGCACGGAGTAACTGAAGACAATGTTTATGTCGACCTCAACTGGGGTTTTGATCATGTTGTAGGTTATTGGTATGACATTATAGAAACACGTGATGGAGAAGAAAATGTTGTTGAAGAATGGAGCTCAAGTATGGGCGGAAGTAGAAGTAAGATGTTAGAATTTTTGATAAAGTATAACTTACCAGAAGAACACCGTAGTATGGTTGGTTTAGACATGCAGTTCTAAAACGAATGCCGCTGTGGTGGAATTGGTAGACACGACAGACTTAAAATCTGTTTCGCCGAATGGTGAGTGAGGGTTCGAGTCCCTCCAGCGGTACCTAAGACTAAAAAGAAAAAATGAAAAAAGAAAAAACAACAACAATTAAATTTAAGTACGATTGGCAAGCTCATATGAGAAGCCTTATACTTTTTATGGAAATGGGAAATGATGATAACCGAAAATTTGCAAAAGAAGAGTTAATGAAACTTGCAGAAAAAATAGACGCCTTTAATTATGATGAACAAGAAACTGCGTAGAGGTAATGGATACATTGGTGGTGTATGCCAAGGATTAGGAGAATGGTCAGGAATACCTTCAATCTTATGGAGGGTAGCTTTTCTATTTGTTATACCTGCAGCTTTGTGCATTTATTTAGTTTTATGGATCTTTCTTAAAAAAGACTTTCAGAATTAAAGCAAATAGATTATAATTATATTATAACAATTAAATTAAATAACATGGCAGATTTTAATACAGGAGATAAAGTAACATGGACAGCAGAAATGGTTTGTGTACCTCATCCTGAAGGCAAAGCAGATAGAAATGGAAATGTACTTCCAGTATTCAGAGACAAAAAAATGACAGGAACAATAATCAATTCTTGTTATGATAACAGATACACAGTAAGACCTGATGGAACTAATACTCCAAAAGGAATGGATTCTTATTATGACAAAATGGTAAAAGGTTCAAAACTTTCAAAAATTTAATAATGGCAACATCAGAAGAATATGAACTAACAATAAAAGATTCCAAAGAAGTTTGGTGGGCAACTACTAAAGAATATGATTTGGAAATTGATGGAGAAAACATTTCAGTGAGAATTGCAGAAACTCCAAAGAGTACAGAATTTTTTGAATATGAAGAAAACTCTGGATGGAATGAAGCTGATACAGATAGTGGCTTAATGGCTATCGTATATGAATCTTGGCAAAACGGAGAATTGGAATAAGATGAAACATTTTACAAATAACGGTAAAGAAATTTTAAAGGTTATGGAAAATAACAAGTATAGGCAAGGTAGATCTGAAGAGCAAATAAAATCTTCTTATATAGGAGCTTTTATTTCAATCATAGGATTGATAGTTATAGGAATTATAGCATTTATCATATCCTAGACATCTGGACCAGTAGCTCAGTTGGATAGAGCATCTGCCTTCTAAGCAGACGGTCACAGGTTCGAATCCTGTCTGGTTCACCGAGACATCGGGATGTATCTCCTCAAGCTTATACCTTGTAGAAAGAGTAATTGGTTACATATGGGTTCAAGTCCCGTCTTCCCGACCTTAAGAGAATAAATACTTTAAATAAAAAAACTTAAATATGCTAATAATCAAAAAAGGAGAAAAAGAATCAATAGACAAAGTACTAAAAAAGTATAAGAGAAAGTGTAGAGAGACAAGACTCCTTAAAGATATTAGAGCAAGAAAAGAATTTGTAAAAGCTTCAGAGAAAAAAAGAAAGACAAAACAGAAGGCTGTTTATCTACAGAAGCAAAAAGATAAATGGAATCAATAAAAGATTTATGTACTGATTGTGGACATTGCTGTAACGGTAATTTGTTTCAAAACTTCAATGTAGATCACAAGAGCTGGAAATACTTCCAAAACCTCCGAACCATTCCTGGTGAACAATATAAAACTGCAAGTCAACATTGTCAGCAATTAGATTCTTGTAATTTATGTAAAATTTATAAAGATAGACCAACCGTATGTAGAGACTATGAATGCAATGTTCTTCTTTCAGTTAAAGATAATAGTTTAACAGTTGATGAAGCCAAAGTTTTAATTAAGAAATTACATGACAATCCAAATGATCATGTTACAAGAAGAAAGTTTACAGTTAAATCTAAAAAGTTTTAAAATTGTTAATAACTTTTTTAAAAAAACAAGAATTTATAGTTCAGAACCCAAGAAATTGTTTTATATTTATATTATAATAATTAAAACAAAAACGGAATATGGCAACATTAAGAATCTTTACTCAGTACTACGAAAATTACTCTGACACAAAAACACCACATTGGAAACCAAAAGGTGGTCAAACATTTATCATCAAAGATATTGAAGGTGATATGATTATGTACTGTGATAATCTAAAAGAGGTTTGTTCAAACCTTGTATCTGCAAAAAGTAATGAACATTTTAAATATGAGTACAGAGAACATGAAGTTGACTTTATAGGCGACGAGGAAATCTCTGTAGCAGAATTAACAAAAGAAGTTAGGGATCAATTCAACGGTGAAGGAAAATATGCACCAAAAGATATTCCTGGATTTGAAGGTACTTTAGATAAACTGAATGATCTCTGTGATAATATGATTAGTCATGCAAACAGTGCAGGAACTGTAATTGAATGTTCAGCTGACTTAGATAATGAATGGGCAAATGAATCAGAGTAATATGAAAAGAATTAAAAAATACGTAAATAAAATGCAATCAATAGACATAGTCTTGTGGTTTGCAATTGGTCTCTATTCTTTTATGTTAATTGGAACAATCATAAAGTGGAGCTAAAAGAAGACGTAACATTAAGCGTATTAGAAGAAAAGTTATGGGATCACTATTCCGAACTACCTAACCCTCTTTGGTATGCACAACCTATAAAAACAAATAAGATGAAAAAAGATATAGTAATTTTTGATTTAGATGGTACTCTTGCTGATATTGATGCAAGGAGAAAACTGTCAACTAAACCAGACGGTAAAATGGACTGGGATACTTTCTTTGATCCAGATAATATTAATTTAGATCTTCCTAATCACCCAGTGATTAAGATGGCTCAAACATTAGATGCTCAAGGTTTTACGATTGTGATCTTCTCTGGTAGAAGTAAAGCAACTAAGGATGCTACAGCAGCTTGGTTGGATAAACACAATGTACCGTTTAATGTAATGAAGATGAGACCGACTGGCCATCCCTGGGCTTTTATGCCAGATGATAAACTGAAAAAGCATTGGTTAGATGATATCTTTCCAGGTGATCAAAAGGACCGCATACTTTGTATCTTTGATGACAGAGATAAAGTAGTAAACATGTGGAGAGATAACGGATTAACTTGTTTCCAGGTTGCACCTGGTGATTTTTAATATGGTAGAATTTTTTAAACATGCATTAGGATTATGTGGAGAACCACATCCGAGCTTATTAACATTACTGATGGGTACACCAGCAGTTACATATATAATTTATAAACTTAAAATAAAAAAGAATGACAAAATATCAAGAACTTCTAAATAATCCCCCAGTATTTACCAAACTTTATGATAGTGAAAATCTAAGAGAAGTTATTTTTGAAACTATTAGCTGTATGTGTGATAATAAACACTTCCTAAAATTTAGAAAGAATTCTGATGGTGATTTTAAAATGAATGGAAATGGCCATTCACTTAGAAATTGGTCAATGAATTATCAACCTCATGATATTGAATGGGAAGCTGATGATAATAATTGGGGATCAGTTGTAAATATGATCAATACTGGAACTTCTAGAGTATCAACAGTTAAGTTCAGATAATGTGTATACCTGCAGCAATATTTGAATACGAAGAAGAAATGGAAACCTTTCTCATATTAGGGCAAAATCCATCAGGTGCTAAAGCATTTAAGAATAATACCATTGACAGATTGTCTAAGTGGTTAGATCATGCAGGTATTTCTGATTATGAATTTGATAATGTAAGCAGAGACCTTGGTGAAAAATTTAAAGTAGATTTAGACCGAGTAAAAAGGTTAACTAAAGGGTATCGTAAAATTGTAGCTTTAGGAAGAGTTGCATCTAATACATTACATAAGTTAGATATACCTCATCTTTACATGCCACACCCTTCACCTAGAAACAGGCAACTTAACTCTAAAGAGTTTGAGAAGGAAAAAATGAACTCATTAAAAAACTATGCAGATGGATTGTATTAAATGTAAAGTAAAAATTGATGAAAGACGACTAAAGGCTTTACCGCAAACTAAAGTTTGTGTTAGCTGCTCTACTACAGAAGCAGTTGGTTGTGTTGATATTACTTATCATAAAACAGGCAATACAATTCAAATCATGGATAAAGAATCTGCTGATAAAATAAACAAACTTGCTAAGAGAAGTGGTTTTGGTATTATGGCAGGTATGAAAGGTGGTAGTGGTGGAGGTAGTAGTAAATTATCTTCATTAGGAAAAACCTCAGCCAATGTTTTTCGTATGGCTACAGAAGAAGATTACCAAACTGCATTAAAAGGATTAGGGCTTATCATAGATACTGAAGATCGTGAAAAGTGTTTAAAATATGTAGAAAATCAATATGATAGTAAGTTAATTAATTCTAAGCATTGTTATAATCTTAGAAAAATAATAGATACATTACTGCCACCTCCAAAAAAAGAGGTTATATCCAGAAATGAAATCGTGGATGAAGAGGTAAGTCATGCATTTAGAAATTGGAAGAACTCAAAAATATACAGATAATGAAAAATATTTTATTCGCATTTACACTTTTATTTACTATGACAGGATCTCAGGAGATTGCACAAAGTCATGTACAAGATGTTTTAAAGGAAGAGGTTGAAATGTTTAATGAAATTATAGAGGAAGAAGTTAACCTCATTAATGGAAAGATAGATAACCGAGAAGAGTTAATAGAAGCTATGGCTTTTGTTGAAAGTGGTGGTAACCCTGCAACAATTGGGGATATTAATTTAGGTACACCTTCAGTAGGACTTTTGCAAATTAGACCTATTATGGTCAGAGAAGTAAATAGGATACTAAGAAAACAAGGATTAGATAAAAGATTTAAAAATAGTGATAGAAGGAGTGGAGAAAAGTCAATTGAAATGTTTAACATTTGGGCTGATGCTTATCACTTAAATAGTTCCTATGAAAAGATGGCTAGGAATTGGAATGGCGGACCTAAAGGATATAAGAAATCTGCAACCGCTCATTATTGGAAGAAAGTTCAAAATTATGTAACATTAAATTTATAAGATATGATAAAAGTAAAAGTAGTATATATGAATGGAAAGGAAACTCTATATGATGTAGAGTATCCAAAGGCATATATAGCAAAAATTATGGAAACCGAAAATGGATTAATGCTAGATCAAAAATCTGTAAAAGAAATTTATGCAGAAGATAAACTTATTGCTAAATTTAATAATGGATATCTAAATGAATTAGTATTAGAGAAGGTTAAGCCTAGAAAGGAAAAAGAAATAAAACCAGTAGGATGTGATGTTGGTCAATATCTTGTTGAATCAACTGAATGGGTAACGGATCATACAGGAGGAAATATTAAGATAAGTTATTCATAAAGACTGCATAAGCTTTATGTTTAGCTTTTGAATTAAGTAATTTTTTTTCTTTTATAGAAGGTGTTGCCTTTTCATCTGCCGGCCAATATTTAGGATTGGTACTATTAAGCTTTCTTTTCTTCGGCATTTTCGTTTATAAAATTTTTAAATGTTGGGATGTGGTTTTCATTAGCCTCTTCCCAATGTTTACTCGTTATATCCTCTTCTCTTGTAGGGTGAATATCATAACCTTGTCTTACTGGGCTATCATAAGCATTAGTATCTTCACCATCTGCTAGGTCATCAAACATTTGTTTGAATTGAGCAACAGATCCTTTAAAGTGTCTTATTGTATCTTGGTCTTTTCTTGATTGGTTTTGTTCTTGTGAGTCCATTATCTATTTAATCTTTTTACTATTTTATCTAGAACCAGATCAAATGCATAACCTGCACCAGGATAGCCACTATCAGTTCTAAACTCAATTATACCTTCTCTTTTAAATTCTTTATTAAGAGCATCTTCTAAATTCTGCTGTATATGAAAGTTAGGTAATCCTTCTAATTGATCTAAAGCTTTAGAATCTCTAGCCATTAGAATAAGTTTGCCTGCAGTATCTCTTGTCGATCCAGGCATAGCTTTGAAATTAGCTACAACAGAACCTTTTTGTTTATGAGGAATTACAACCTGAAAATTCTTTTCATTTAAAAAGCTATCAAAATTACTTATCATTACTTTCCGTATTTTTGTTTAAGTTGATGAATCTTAGTTTGATATTCTAATTTCTTTAAGTCAAGTTTATCAATTGAAATTCTTAATTGATAATATTCAACCGCAAAGGGGTCTTCTCTATCTTGGGCAGCTCTGAACCTTTCAATGTTTTGCTGCTCTCTTCTTTTTAATCTTTCCTTTGTTTCATTAGGATTAAATTCATGTTCCTCATTTAAACCAAAGTCTTTAAAATTTGATATACTCATCTTAAAATGTTGAATTTATAATTAGTTCTTGAAGTTGGCTTGCCAGGATTTGTCTTTCTTTCTTTCCTTTTGGGTTTCTACCTTCAATTGCACTTATCATGCCATTATCAATTAAATAATCTGCAATCACCATTCCTAATACTTTAGCACCGGATGGTTTCTTACTTCCAGCTATTTGAACCATTGCTTCATTACAGTGGGATTCATATGCTTTGTCTATTGCTTCATCTAAATATTTTTTTGCTTCTTTTAAATATGCTTTAGCAGTATGATCTTTATTATCATTTGTTTCATACATGTTTGCTTCTTTTGCAATATGATTAGAAGCTTCCATTACTGGACCAGCAACCGCATCCATACTATATCCTGTTTCTGGTGTAGATCCGCCTAACATAAAATTAGAAATTCCATACTGACCAAATCCCATTGGTATGATAGCTTCATTAAATTTTTCAAAATTTGGTATCTTACTCATTGTTAAGTTTATTTTGTTTATATATTTGTAAACAAACATTGAGTTTGTGCATATAAAAATAAACATAATTATGTCAGAATTTTTTAGAACACAAATGGGCCGCAAATTAATAGACGGTGATATACCTAAATTAGTAAATGTCTTAGAGAGAATTGCAACTCAATTAGAAAGAAAAAACAAATTAGAAGAAAAGAAATTTGTTTTAGAAGAAAGAGTACAAAAACTTACTATTAAAGAAGCCAACAAAAATGGCTAATAAAGATATTACTTATAAACAATTTATTGCTCACATGGATAAAGGCAATAAAGTTTATATGAAAAAACCGAGGTCATGGCAGAAGTGCTGGTTTTGGTGGGAAAGTAAAAAAGAGAAATGGTTTTTAAATAAAGCATTTGATCAAAGAAATGATGGAAGAGTAGAACCAGAACCTTCAGTATGGATCACAGCTAAACAAATGGAAGGCCACATGGATCATATGATTAGACAAGGATATAAATATCATATAGATGAGTAAATTAATAGCAGCATTTTGTTTGTTCTTTCTAGGGCAAACAATGATATGGGTACAAACCAATGGTCAGTTTGTTTGGCCGTGGTTTAAAAAGCATCCTTTAGCGGTATCAGTTTTATTTGGTACCACTATAAGTTACATATTAATTTATGGTACAAAATTTATAGTAGAGTATTATGATGGATTACTATGGCCTGGTAGATTTATTGGCTTTGGAACTGGTATTATTTCATTTGCTTTTTTAACTTGGTGGTTACTAGGAGAAGGAATCACTACAAAAACAATAGTATCTTTATTCTTAGCATGTAGCTTAATTGGAATACAACTATTTTGGAAATGAAAAAAGAAAAAGAAAATTTTAGAAAAATGTTTGCTATAGGTTTAGGTCTTATAGCTGGAGTAAGCTTAGTTATAAGTTGTACTGTTTCTATTATTCTTCTTTTGGTAATTTATATTGGTAGCCTACTTTAATGAAAGATCCGTATAGTATATTAGGAGTTGATAAAACCTCATCAGATCAAGAGATTAAAAAAGCTTATAGAAAACTAGCAAAAGAAAATCATCCTGATAAAGTTGAAGGTAATGAAGAACGGTTTAAAGAAATAGCTGATGCTTATGATACACTAAGTAATCCACAAAAGAAAGCTCAGTTTGACCAGATGTCAAATAATCCTTTTGCTGATTTTGGGCATGACTTTACTGGAAGTATGTTTGAGGATTTACTTAGAAATCAAAATTTCAGTGGAGCATTTAATCAAAGATATGGTTATAATACTAAAGGAAGAAACACAACAGGAATTTTACGTATAACATTGGCCGATGCTTATTATGGTACAAACCGAGATGTTGCTATAGGAATGAAAACAGTTAAAGTTGATATTCCTGCAGGTATAAGAAGTGGACAAAAATTAAGATTAAAAGGTTTAGGTCAGAGGGGTCAGACTGAAGAATTCAATGGTGATCTTATAATGACAATAGAAGTTATAAATGATCATAACTTTTTTGTTGATAATCAAGGCTTGCATACAATAAAGAATATAAATTTGTATGATGCTTTATTAGGAGGAAAGGAAACTATTGATTGTTTTGATAAGACCATAACATTTACAATACCAGCAGGAACTGCTAATGGAAAAGTATTAAGAGTTAAAGGTAAAGGGTTTCCTATTTATAAACAAGAAGGTAAATTTTCAGATTTACTTATAAGTGTTATAGTAGACATACCTACTGATTTAGATGATGAAGATAAAAAACTAATTCAAAAATTAAAAGATAAACATAATGGAAAAGGGTAAAGGTTTTGGACCAGATTTTATTAAAAGTTTGTTATTAACATTAGAACAAACAAACTTTGATGAATTTATGAATCTATCATATGCTGTAATGATGCAAAGTCCTAGTCAAGTTTTAAAAAGAAATGACTCGGTAGAAACTAAAGTGGATGCTATTAATACAATGATAGAATTCTTTGAAGAAAAAGAAGAATATGAAAAGTGTACTAATTTACAAAAACTAAAACATATGTTATTCCTAGATGAGGATAATAGCTAAGTGTGAATAAATAAAAAAACAACAATATGCAAACAAATCTATTAATAGTAGACAATTTTTATAATGAACCAGATGAGATAAGAAAATATGCTTTGGCACAAGATTTTAGTGTAAGAGGTAATTATCCTGGGCAAAGAACTAAACCAGTTCATCATTGGGATTGTCAAGAAGTAATTCAAAGAATAATACAATTTCCAGGTGGAGACATTACTCATTTTAATGATGAGTATACTACTGCATTTCAATATACAACTAAAAAAGATTCTAGTTGGATTCATGCAGATCAAACAACTACATGGGCAGGTGTATGGTACGGAACTCCTAATGCTCCGGCAACCGGAGGAACAGGTTTATTTCGCCATAAAGAAACAGGCTGGGAAACTGCTCCTAGATTGAAAGATGGAAGCTATGACCAAAAAGGTCTTGATATAATTAATGCAGATGCAAGAAATATGAAAGCGTGGGAAATGACCGCAATGACTGCACCTATTTATAATAGGTTGGTACTTTATAGAGGTGATATGTTTCATACATCATTAGATTATTTTGGTAATGATAAACATGATGGTAGGTTATTCCAAACATTCTTTTTCGATACTCAATATTAAACTTTTTTTAATTTAGGCATATAATAATAAATGTTCTACGACAAAGGCCACCTTCACGTGGTGTAGAATGTTAAGTGTCAAAAATCCTCACTACATTAATGATTCATTTGACCAACCGAGAGCCTTTATTTTTTAAAACAGAACATATGAATTTCTTAGAATTTGCATTTCAATCATTTTGGCATTTTGCCGGTACCGTTTTTCTTTTAAGTATTTTTGTACAATGGAAACCTTTTGGTGGAAACAGAAGTTTATCTGCTAGGGATATTAAAAAGATTGTAGAAGATCTTAAAAAGAAAAAGTCAGACTAATTAATTGTCCGATGGTGTAACTGGCAACACGTCTGGTTTTGGTCCAGAAGAGTCTAGGTTCGATCCCTAGTCGGACAACACTGTTTCAGAATTGTTAATAACTTTTTGAAAAAAACAAGAATTTATAGTTCAGATCCCAAGAAAATGTATTATATTTATATTATAATAAATTAAACGGAATATGACTGAACAAACAAACAACTTCGACTACCTACAATCCTTTATTGATGA
>Ga0181387_1000291_pt1 | contig 11780 bp, 12 predicted proteins | sample 10SPOviralmetaG_FD_130119 | JGI IMG/M metagenome (GOLD analysis project Ga0181387, IMG submission 130119) | Marine viral communities from the oligotrophic San Pedro Time Series (SPOT) site, San Pedro Channel, CA, USA - 10 SPOT_SRF_2010-04-27 | ecosystem: Environmental > Aquatic > Marine > Strait...
ACCAGAAGTGATAAGACAACCAGAAGTGATAAGACAACCAGAAGTGATAAGACAACCAGAAGTGATAAGACAACCAGAAGTGATAAGACAACCAGAAGTGATAAGACAACCAGAAGTAATAAGACAACCAGAAGTAATAAGACAACCAGAAGTAATAAGACAACCAGAAGTGATAAGACAACCAGAAGTAATAAGACAACCAGAAGAAGAAACTAATGTAGAGCTAATAGTTGGAGAGGATACTCCATTGGCTGAAAGTTTTTCATTAGAAAAAAATGAAATAATAGATATGAAAACCTTAATACCCGAACCAATAATTGAAGACGATAATATTAGTATAAATAGTGATATGTCACATATAAAAGAAATACATATAAATAGTTCCCAAGATAAAAAGAATAAAAGACCAAGTTTTTTTTAAATGAATACGATATGCTATATATGTGATAATGCAGATAATATCATATATACTCAAACCACATTTATATGTAAAAAATGTAATACAATATTGTCAAATAAATGTGATATATGCGGATATAGATGTAATAACAAATGCCTAGAAATATTTAAAAATATATTAATAATTTAATATCGTTGATTTTTTCTAACTTTAATTTGCTTAGAGTTTTTCTTTTTCATAAAGACTCCGGGGTCATATTCTTCGACGTCTTCTTCTTCTTCATTTTCAATACCCATAAGCTCTCGCTGGTCCTGTAATGCCTGCATTTCCCATAAATCTCTTGAACACATTTTAAAAGAGCTTTCATTAGCTTTGTACCAAAATACGATATCATTGATATTATTAGACTGTACTTTATTATCAATAACAAGACATTCAAAATTTTCCGTACATTGATTCATAACCTGATTAAAAACATCAAAAGTTGGGAACATACCAGCATAATGATTGTATATTTTCTCGCGTTCTTTTACAATATTATTTCTAAATATAAAAACATAATCAATATTGGAGCGTAAATCGGGTGGTAATCCTAACCCGTGTTGCATAGTTATTAATAAGAAAATTTTATAATGACGACCATTCATAAAGATACATCTTATATTTTTGTCCGACATAATACTTTTGTTATACATACAATCGTCTAAAATAAGAAAAGAACGAGGGTCAACAGTAGATGAACCATGTTTAGCCAATTCTCTTTTTCTATTATTGGTAATATTAATCTGTCTATTTAAATATTTACTAACTAATTTTTCTTCAAGTTCATCATATATTAACATTTTAGGAATGAATTTTTCAAAATAACCATTAGCTTTTTCAGTTGGGGACACGACAACTCCGACGGGAATATCTCTGTTATAACTTAAAATATCCTTCATACAATAACTTTTACCAGTATTACGTTTTCCGATAAAAACAACAACAGAGTCATTCTTTATTTTATTTGGGTCAAATTTTTTAAGTTCTAACTTCATTTAACTTCATTAATTAATAATAACAAAAATAATATGATAACAATACCACACATTTATATATAAAAATACTGTTAGATATTTAGATATTATAGTAATGAAACATTATTGGATCAATATGGAAAAAAGTACTATGAGGAAAAACTTTATGGAAACTCAATTCAGTAGATTAGACATTGATAATAAACGTATAAATGCTGTAACGCCGCAAGATTTTGATAGTCAATTGGCCCATAAACGACCATTAACTTGTAAACATCCGGGATGTACTAGTTGTGAATATGAATTCGCATGTATATCCAGTCATATCAAAGTAATGAAATATGCGTTAGAAACATCGGACGATAATCATTTTGTAATAATGGAGGACGATATTACAGTGCCATATATTATTGATTATGAAAATATGATAAAAGATGCTCCAAATGATTTTGATATACTACAATTGCTAATTTTGTATGGCCCTACTGTAAAATATCTTTATAAAAATCTTTATTTGGATAAAAATATAAAGTTTATTAAATGGCAATATCTGCTACCATCAACGGGTATGTATATAATATCGCGAAGTGGTGCACAAAAATTAGTTAATAAATTTTATAAAAATAATAAATACGATTATAATGATTGTGAATATCAGATCGTTGCCGATGTGGCACTGTATCAGACAGTAAATACATATGCGACAACATTCCCGACATCATATCCTAATATTGACATGGGGTCAGAAATACATCCGGATCATTTAGCGGCGCATAAAATAACAATAGATGATATTGAATTTGTAATAACACATATGATAGATAATAATAAAATACCATATATAAAGTCATAGGATTATTTGTCCTTTTCATTTTCTTTAATTTTGTATTTTTCGTCGAAGAAATATAAAACTATAAGTTGTTTGCGATGGTCTCTTAATTTATTAGTGCAAAATAAAATATAGCTTTCGTCTTTACCATTGATGTTTTTGTTTTTAATCCAAATTTTAAATAGTTCGTTGTATAAATCAACAGATTCGCTAACCAAAGGATAGTCTTGAATTTTATTCGTTGCTAACATTTGGGCTTCTTCTGATAAGCCAATAATATGAAGAAAATGTTTAGTGATACAATCGCGACATCTCTTGTTTTTGTTTGTTAAATGTTCTTCAAGTAATATAGATTGCTTAATTATTTGTTGCATATTATATCTAGGGTCGCTGACTGGGTCTAGTGAATCGCAAACAGTTGTGCATTTATCCCCCCCGGTTGTTGTACTTTCAACTTTATTTTTATTATAATTTATATTAAGAAGCGTTGGATTTCCGCCAAATTCATTATCATTATAATTTGTTATAAACCATAATATTATACCTGTATTTAATGCCATAGCTAATATGATTATGATTGTTTCATATGTATTTGCCATAAATATATTATGAACTATCTCTATTATAATATAATATTATATTGTTATTTAAAATAGTTATAATATAATAGAATAAATAATGTTATTAGAACACTTTGATAAATGTTCTGATCTTAAAAATTTCACGGATAAAACTGTAACACATAGAGAGTTAGAAGGTGTTTCAAGTGAAGATATAGATAAATGTAGTCAATTGGATGAAGTAATAAATGAACACAATAATTATTTACATTTATATAATACTGATAGTAGTACCGATAGTGACAATGCCAATAAATTGGAAAATGTTTTAAATAATTTAAAAAACTTAAACATTGGAAAAACAATCAATATAGAAGATCTTAAAAATATGCAAATATATATATATATAATTATGGCATTAGTTGTAAACTTTTATTTAAGCTTATTTATAGCACCCATCGTATTTAGTGGTAGTATATTAATATCATTGTGCATAGTGTTATTATCAATATTAATACTATTCTTATTAATGTATTTATTTAGTTAGTAGTAAAAACACGAATACTACAAATGAATATAAAAATGTACCCCACATAGTATCTATAATTGCAGTTGATAATGGATATTTTGCAAAAAAGCTTATGCATGTGAAATTATATATACCATATATACTTAAACCAACAATACCACCATATCTAATGGCTTTATATAATAAATCAATGCTTTCATCATTTTTATCAATATTTTGCATAGTAAATGGAATAGCCAAATAAAATAAAGATATTAACACAAATGAATATGCAATAATAGCATATGTTATATTAATCTTGGGGTCAAATCCTTGGATATCTTTAACAGTTTTGTTATACATTTTGAAATTTGAAGATATCCATATAAGATCTATAAAGATCACTAATAGTGCAACTAATATGTATCTAATATACAAATTCATATCCTATATAATAATTATTTATTTATCTAACTGTTTATTATCATTCCATTTTTTTGCGACTAGCTTCATTAAATCTTTATATTCTGTGTTCGGGTTTTCAGTACGCAATTTAGTAATTTCTTCCTTCATAAAAATATTATATGCCGATGGCTCTCTTTTAACAACTACTTTTTTTCCAGCTTGCCTGTAAGCCGCAGAAAGATGTTTTTTCAATTCGTCAAGTGAATAATCCTCATCGGAACAACAAAGTTTATTAAACTCCTCAATAATTTTATCGCCACTAATTTTTTTACCTGTTTTCTTGGGAACATCATTTGTTTCCGAAACATTTTCTTTTTGCATTGTGAAAATTAGTGTCTTTTTTATTATTATTATATAGTAGTAAAAGTTTTATATATTTTTATATAATGAAATCCACGGGCAAAAAATTATTTATTAGAAATAAAAATAGAAATGTTTATTTGAAAAACGGTAAATATTATTATAGATATTGCAATGAATACCATTTAATAAAAAAAAAAATAATCGGCGGTGCTCCTCCTCCTCCTGCTGCTGCTCCTGGTCCTCCTCCTGCTGCTGCTCCTGGTCCTGCTGCTGCTCCTGGTCCTCCTCCTGCTGCTGCTCCTGTTCCTCCTCCTCCTCCTGCTGCTGCTCCTGGTCCTCCTCCTGGTGATGCTGCTGCTCCTGCTGCTGCTCGTCCTGCTGCTCCTGCTGCTGCTGCTGCTGCTGGTCCTCCTCCTCCTCCTGCTGCTGCTGGTCCTCCTCCTGGTGATGCTGCTGTTCCTGCTGCTGCTGCTCCTGCTGCTCCTGCTGCTCCTGCTGCTGCTCGTCCTGCTGCTCCTGCTGCTGCTCGTCCTGCTAAGGTAGAAGAACCGAAAGACGATCAAGAAGATATTGATAAATTTATTGGTGATAAAAAATTAACATATAAAAAAATACAGCTATTTGATAATGTAGTTAAATATTATAAAGATTATTTAGATATATCAATTCTTGATAAAATAAAAAATTCATTGAAATTCTTAACAAAATATAATGATAAAATAAATGTAATTATAGATATGTTTAAACACGATGATAATGGAGAATTAAGTTCTGAACAAGTTCGTATGTTAATTACATATTTGAAAAAATTTATATTTGATAAAATTTTTGTTAATTATTTTATAGATATAATTTCAATATATTATGATAATTCGCGATCGGCGAAAAGAGAAATTGAAGATGCTATGCATATGTTGACATTTGTTGAAAATGATAGAAAGGAAGAATTGGTATATAGTCAAAAAATAAATAATTTATTAGAGAGATTAAGAGAATATGGTACAAAAAATGCCAATGAACGTGAAAAATATTATACAGATTTTTCAATTAAGCTAGCAGCATTAAAAGATGGAAAAACAGACGATGATGAGGAAGAAGAAAATAATGGAGAATATAATGATATGCCCGCGACAAAATTCGCAGAAGTAAAACCAGATGTTTTGATAGATTTAAAGGCTAAATTTGAAAAACAAGAATTAATATTAATAAAAATTCAAGGTACTTTCTATTGGTGGGATAAAATGCGAACTATTGTAGAAAAAGAATTTAAAGAAACTGATAATAAATATATAGAAGCATTTGAAATATTTATTAATGAATTGTTAAGAGAAACAATATACTATGATATTGAGTTGGAAGAAAAAATAGAAGAAAAAAAACCAAAAGACGAGCAATTAGATCCGGAATTATATGAAATATATAGAAAATTTATTAGGAATACTTTTATAAAAACAATGAAATCAGGGGATATTAATAGATATATGATAGATGGAAAATTACCAGATAGTGAGTATAATAAATTATTAGATGAAATAGATAAGGGTACTGGTAAAGAACCAATGCGGGAAGAAGAAGGATTAAAAAGATATTTTATTAGACTGCTTGATAAATCTATTAAAAAACGCAAAGATGAAAAAAGAGATATTATTAAAGATTTGATAGCAACTAGACAAAAGAATATGATGGTGCCTGGTCTAGGTACCGGAGCAGTAACAGGAGGGAGTAGTGCTTTATTAGAAGCACAAACTAAAATGGAAAATGAAGAAAAAAAATTAGTAAAAATGAAAAAAATATTGAAAGATAAAGCTTTAAAATACATAGAAATTTTAAATATAATGGCAACCGCGAGTGAACAAAAAGAATTAACCAAATCTAATGATGATATAAATGAAAATGATGTGAATAAAGAAGGAGATGATGAGGGAAATACTATTGTAAATAAACAAAGTTTTAAAGATATGGCAAGTATATTAATAGTATATCTTAAACAACATATATTATCATTTTCACTTGTGTACAAGCAAATTATTAGAGATATAAAAAACGTACATACAGCATTATCAAAAGAAATTAAAGAATTAGAAAAAAAAATAGAAGAGTTTAAATCGGAATAACTATAAAAAATGATTATATAAGTATAATTTATTATTTTTATTTACTATTATGGATGATATAATAAAGTTTACTAAGTGTGATATTTTTACACCAGACAATATATGTCAACTAATGTCACAAAAAATAGATAATTCTGGAACATTATTAGAACCATCGGTAGGTTCCGGGAATCTATTAAAATATCTTGATATTTCTAAATATTCTAATATAGATATATATGAATTAAAAAGTGACTATTTAGATATCATAATTGATAAACAAAATATGAATAAAATTAATAAAGATTTTTTGAGAGCAACTATAACAAAAAAATATGATAACATTATTATGAATCCGCCATATATTAAAGTTCAAGATTTATCACCAGAATACAGAACGTTTATAAAAGATAATTTCACATCACTAAGAACAGGTCTTGTTGATATATATTACGCATTTATATTAAAATGCCTAGAACTTCTTGAAGACAATGGTAAAATGGTTGCAATAACACCCAACTCTTATTTGTATAATAAATCTGCTTTGAAATTGCGCAAATTGTTATTCGACAATAGATACGTCAAGGAAATAATAGATTATAAGGATAAAAAGGTATTCAAAGGGACATCAGTTTATTGTTGTATAACAGTTTTTAGCAAAGAAAATAAGGACACCTTAACATATAATGATGTAACTTATTACTATAATGATATTATCAAAAACTATTCCTTATTTAATAATGCTAATTCTGGTAAAAGAACTCTATTTGATATATGTAGTATTAAAAATGGCATTGCTACTCTTAGAGATAAAATATATATATGTTCCGATAAGTTATACGACGAACCGTGTTGGGTTCTTATAACAAATGGTATAACTCAAAAACATATTATATACCCATATGAAAATGGTAAAATAATAGAGGAAAATAAATTCAAGCAAGATAATCCATTAACATATAATTATTTAATTAACAATAAAGAGGAGTTGGGAAAAAGGGATAAAGGGAATAAATCATACGCAACATGGTATGCCTATGGCCGTACACAGTCAATTAAAAAGAGCGATACAGAATGTCTTTATATTCCATGTTTTGTAGACCCAAAGAATATAACCATTAAGACTTTTAAAGACATATTGCATTACAGTTGCCTTTGTATACAACCGAAGGATAACACGGATTTAGAATATATCAAAAAAATAATTATAAAAAATATAGATTATATAACATTGAATTCACAGAAACGTTCGGGAGGGTGGATAAATATTAGTAGCAGAGTACTATATGATATAGTAGTTGACTAGATTACTTAATACTGAGCTTTTCCATAATTTTACTAAGCGAAATGTATGGAGTTGCAACATTGAACCCTACAAGTTTAGGGATTTTTTGGTATGTTTCATTAACAATGTTTTCATGTTCTACATCAATGATGTAGTTAATAACTTCATCAAAAAGTTTGTGTTCCTTGTATTTTTCATATATAGCAATATCGGAATATGTAATAGATTCAAACTTTGTAATAATCTTGCTGGAATTAAGATAAGGCGTTTTGGACATAAATATATTTACAGGGACGACTTTGATACCAGGATTAGCAAGCTTGATACTAGTTACTTCACCGATTTGGTTTTCAAAGTAGTTGTTTTTATTTTGCTTATAATTAGTCATAATAATTTTAACAGGCAACACTATAATTGGGATATTATCATGCAATACCACAATATCACACTTTTTTTTACCAGAAGGATTAACTGCTGGAACGTCATATTCTTGTGCGATTTTGTACCTTTCGCCTACAAATATAGTTTTTAACTGGCCAATAATTTCCCCGTGATAGTAGTCCACCTTCTTGCTACTGCGAGCTCCGTGTTTCATATATAATTCGCATGTATTATAGAAGATGCGGAGCATATCGTAAGAGCTGATTTCGGATGCGGCGTTGAGTTCCATACTGATGGTAATATATAAAAATAAACAACGGTATCAATTTTTTTGCATTTTAGAACGTTTTTACCATGTAGGTGTCATTCAGAGTATATCCAAGCTTTCTATAATAATTTCTCACGCCGGTGCCGCTAATAATAGCTATCTTTGGATATCCCATATTCTTTGCTATTTTTTCAGCTTCTGCTACTAAACTCTTGCCATAACCTTTATGTTGATAAGATGCCTCTAAATTATTACCGACGTCACTGAGATTTGAATATACATGTAGCTCGCGTATAAGAGCCGCGTCATGCAATATATTCAATTGGTCATTTTTATCTACATTATTTGCTAATCTAAGTCTAATAAAACCAATAAGATACTTATCTGTTTCATATGATATAAAGTATTCGGTGCCTCCACTGGCGGGATATGTAACGATATCTAGGTGAATATCTTCTGGTTTGACACCAGTATCTTTGATTTCGCGACAACGGATGCAATTACATCCCCATTTATTTTTCTTCATATCGTTTTGTAAAAGCTGGCGCATGTTAACATATTCGTGTTTGTATCCACCGGAGATATATGTTGATGGGATATCTCTAATAATTCTATTAAGACGCTTCCACTTTTGGACCTTCTTTTTAAACTCTTTAATTAATTCGTATAATAGCAAATCGTCATATGGAACATATTCGCCTTTTTCATACCACTCTTTAATTTGTGTCCATGGCACAACTGCGGTTGGATATATCTTATATTGGTCAACTTGTATTCTTTCATCATAAAGAGAAGTTTCTAGCATTTCTTTATCTAATTCATAAGAACTACCTGGTAGATTGGGCATCAAATGAATATCTACCTTATATCCATTATCTTTTAATAGCCTAATAGCGTCGTGTGCTTTTTCAATAGAATGTCCTCTTTTAATTTTCTTTAAAACATTATTATTTGTATGCTGAACTCCTATTTGAACCCGGGTACAATTGTATCTTCTAAACTCGCGGATTTCATCTAATGTAATAGTATCAGGGCGAGTTTCCAAAGTTAAACCAATGATATGTATCTTCGCATTTTCATTAATAGCAATTTCTTCTTCCAAAGATAACATTTCTCTTTGCTCATAATAAGTATTTGCGGCATAATAAGTTGCGGTAATAAAGAAATCTTTGTAATTTTTATGATAATTAGACCAGGTACCACCAAGAACAATTATTTCTAATTTATCTACAACGTGTCCCATGTTTATAAGAGCCTCTATTCTAGAATTAAATTGAAGAATGGGATCAAACTTGTTTTCATTAGCGCGCAAAACTGCTGGTTCGCTATATAAATAAGACCTTGGTTGGTCTATCCAGTTGTTACCTTCATGTGCCTTTTCATTGGGGCAGTAGGCACAATTATGACGACAACTAAACTTGCCAACTACCTTATTGCCGTCATCGTCAGTATATTCAGGTGTTCCAGATGTTAGTACAGTTACAACAATAACACCAGAATTAGATTTAGATTTTTTCTTAGTAATTAACCTTTTCAAGGCCAAATTATCAATATCTAAGCTGTTATAGAAATAAATGAGATTTGCTTTGGATAAACTAATTTTATAACTGCGTTGAATATGCTTTTGAAACTTAGTAATATCTTCGGCTGTTTTGAGATTTTCTATATTTTTTTTTAATTCAAATGAAACAATATTATATTCTTCGTTGGTGTATGTTCTAGTTTTGTGGTTATTGGAGTGTTTTGAAGAAAGCGAGTTATTACCACAAATGTTCTCGATGTCAACTGACATATTGATAATATAATGTAATCTAATGTATAAATCAATTTTTAAAATGAGTACATAATCAATAAAAAAGTATAAATTATAAAAAGTTTATAAAATCTCTAAGAAAATAAAATTATGTACTCATTTTTAATTAGTAATATATAAAGAAATATAATATAAAATGTGTAAATGAGCAATCCATATCCTTCGGTGGATTGCGATAGTCCTGATGCAGATTGTACAAACGACGATTTGTATAGCAAAGCAGATACTAATAGCGAGAGCTACGATAGTGACGAAGATATGCCAGAATTAATAGAGTTGAACACGTCTCGGATGACATGTGTAACAGGTCTATGGGATTTAGAAGATACCTACGATAAATGTCTTGAAAATACATTGCAAATTAATTGCCCATATGTGTTTTTCGGTGATAAAAGATCTATTGAATATGCGAAACAATTTAGAGGAGATTATCCAACATATTATATAGAATATAATATAAATGAATTCAATTCATATAAATATATTAATAAAACTATTATTGATGATGATTACTGTAAGTCTCTGGAAATTAACTTAATATGGAATGAGAAGATTAATATGATTAATAAAGCAGCCTCATATAACATTTTCGGTTCAGAATATTTTTGTTGGATTGATGCTGATATAGATATATATAAAAATACATCACCTCCTTCTTGTGTATTCCCAAATACTGTAAAATTAAATGATTTACCAAAAGATAAATTTATATTTTCAAGCGATGGTGAATATGATGAAGATAAAGTATATTATATTTGGAATTATCATTATATATCTGGCGTATCATATATTATGCATAAAAATATTATAAAGGATTTTACTGAACAATATGAAGAATATATGGAAAAGCTAATAGATAAAAATAATTTATGGACTGACCGCGTAATACTTACGCAAATGTACAAAGATAATAAAGAATTATTTTATAAGCTATCTGAATATGATATTAACATAGTGCCACTACTATATTGAAAATCTATATAAACATATATTACATTTATAATATAACTATTATAATGTTCTACCAACTCCAACAAACTTATCGCACTATTCCTGACCTTATTCTAACGCCCTTTTTTACAACAGGTTCAACCTGGCCATCTTATCATATTAAGCCAGCATATAATGATATTGAAGCTCCTCCTGTTACTCCAACAACAGGCATAGGAGAAGATGTTAAACAACCAGGTGAAGTTAATGATAAGGTTTCAATGTCATCTGGCAGTGGGGGGACACAAACTATGCCAAACCCCGATATGTATCAACAGCAATATTATCAAAATTATATGAGTACTGCTGGAAGCATCGCAGCAAATATTGGTATGCAACCACATACATACCATACAAATCAAATGGGACAAAACTATATGTATCCTACAATGCCATATTATATGCCTGCAACAAAAGTAGGAGAAAGAGTACCACCGGTTGTTTATCCACCTCAATCTGTATATAATCAATATCCACAAACCGGAGTTGCAGTTTAAGTTTAAGTTTAAGTTTAAGTTTATTTTTATTTATTATTATTAGATAGTAATATAAGTAATGTCACGACGGGGAGCAACAAGTGAAGCAGCAGGCAAAATGCTGACAGGGACGAAAAGCCGTCCGACGACCCCTTACGCAAGACCATCGGCAGAAATCATGCGTCAAAAAGAAGAAAAAAGTGCCGCGCAAAAAGATTTAAATAATGCAATGATAAGCACAGCAATATCAAATAAACAAGGTGTTATTAGCGTAACTCCTGGTGGATTAAATATTAATGAAATCGATGTAAAACTATACAGTGTACTTCGGGAAGGAGTGGGCGGGCACGTGCTATTAGTAGATGATGTATTTTTTTTAGATGAATTAATCCC
>Ga0181387_1000298_pt1 | contig 11660 bp, 16 predicted proteins | sample 10SPOviralmetaG_FD_130119 | JGI IMG/M metagenome (GOLD analysis project Ga0181387, IMG submission 130119) | Marine viral communities from the oligotrophic San Pedro Time Series (SPOT) site, San Pedro Channel, CA, USA - 10 SPOT_SRF_2010-04-27 | ecosystem: Environmental > Aquatic > Marine > Strait...
ATATCCAGCAGAAGGATTACATGTGGCAATTGCTGTGGGTTGTATAGATGCGGTTGCGAAGGTATTAGTGGTATCATTACTTGTGAATTGTTCTACAACAACATTTTTATTTGTGCAACTGTTAAAATCAAATGTCAAATCACTTGCACATGTTAATGTTTTGGTTGCATCCGTTTCAATCATTTTGTTTCCTGAATGGTCATCAATCTCAGTGAATTGTGTTCTTGGTCCGAGGTCTACTGTGTTTAAAAATTGAACTCGTGGAGCATGTATCTGTAATTTTGTAGGCGCGAATATATGACACGAGCCGTCATCTTTTTGCGGATGAAAAGAGATCGATTCGTTGTAAATGTTTGACATTTGAAATACAGATAATATTTTCTTTTAGAAAAGTTAAAAAGTTTAAAAGTTCTGAGAAGTTCACATGTCCTACCAATCTTTTAAAAACCTATTAAACAAAATACAGACATACAACGAAAATGTCGCGGATTTCAAAAAGTCCCTACAAGATGTCAATGATGTATATAAAAATAATCGTTTAACAACTGGTAAATTTATTACCGACGCAGGGGGGGAATCAACGGGTGAAGTTCGCCCCGACGGTGCAATATATAAGGATGATGATTTTGATAAGAAGGATGAAATTGCATATAATAAATTTAAAAAGGCGCGCAAATCTCTTGAAAAAGTCTATACAACGACAGCAAAAAAGACAGCAAAAAATAACCCTTTATTTAATATTCTTCTACGAGGTGATAAGTTGGATGTTAACGACATTAAGAGCGTATATGGTAATAGTGATGCATTTAAAAAAGCAAAAGATGATTTGAGTCGTTATGCTGGTATCACCCTTGACCCCCCGTTAATACAAAAAAGTGGACAGTCAAGAAAACAATACAATGCTGTTTATAGACCATCGAAAAAGAACTATGAAGGCGGTTTTTCACAATATGACACAGCACGAAAATCATACACACGACAGATGATGACAGACGAAATGAAAGAAACAGAAGAAACTGAAAAAATGGGAAAGGAGGATAAAGATGCACCAAAAACACAGAAAGAAATAGATGAAGAAGATGCGAAAAAATTAGCAGCAGATGCAGCAGCAGCATCAGAAGAGGCAAAAGCAAAAGCAAAAGCAAAGGCACAAGCAGAAAAAGCAAAAGCAGAACAGGCACAAGTTGACGCTACACTTAAAGCACAAGAAGGCGGTAAAATTGAAATTGAAAGTGAACAAGTACAACCCGAACAAGAATCGGTTAAACTGACGGAGATACCAAAACCAGAAGATAACACGGTTGTCGTGGAGCAAGGACGTAACGATCTCGCACCAGACCAAGCGATGAAGATGTCAACACTTGATGTTTCCAAAGAAGAGAAAGACGTTGATAATATGCCAATTAAAGAAGTACGTAAACGCATTGAAGCACTGCACACATTATACGAGAATGTTATCAAATTGTTTCAAACTCCGGGGCACAAGAAAGACAGAGAACAGAGCAAAAAGAATGATAGCAAAGCTCGTAAGCATCTTAAAATGATGTTGAAAGCTGTACGCGAGTACTATTCTGAAAGTTCAAGTATGAATGTTGGTGTGATCATTCCTGCTCATCAGCTTGTTGCATCTATCATGTCTAAGATTGGTATGCAGATGCCACCAGCAGGAACAACACCACCACAAGCACCACCACCCCCACCACCTTCACCACCTGCACAGGCTGAAAGCAAAGAGGAAGAAGCGGAACCCAAAGAGGAAACCAAGGGTGACCAAGATGAAGACGAAGAAAAAGAAGATGAAAAGCCGTCTGCACCAGAATCACAAAAGGGCGGTGTTGGTTCTGTGAAAGAACACGCGGGTGATAAATTGAAGAAAACCGGCGATCGATTCGGGCACGGGTTCCATGTATCTGTAAACTATCGGAACAGTGGCATGGAAGCGTACATGCGTCGTGCAGTTGGTAGACATGTATTGAAGGATGATACCGACAGCAGAAGCGGTATGCTGGCAGACCCACAGCCACAACTGAATCAGCCAGCACTCGCGCGATACATTCAACGGATTCCAGGGTTCAAAGGATAGATAAAAATATATATATCTAATGTATAACATGGAAAAAACCGAATCTGCTAAAAAAGGATATGATGGTGATTCATATAATCCTAAACAAGCGATTACCAACGAATACGATGACGACAAAGAACTATTTAATTCATTCAAAGAGCTGACAGAGGAAGATGTACCGTCGAACCCGTTTATATTCATATCATCACCACGACGAGCGGGAAAGAGTGAGATTACTCTACACATGCTTAGACAATTTCACGCTAAGAAACGATTCACTCATTATGCTCTGGTATCGCAAACGCTCAGCGGTTACGAAGGTGTTATACCGTACACATACCAGTTCGAGGATATGGCATATGTCTCTCAGATCATATCGAAGATGCAAGATGTAGCAGAGTATAATGCGACTGTAAAAGAGAAAGGCCAGCCCGCTGAACATTATATACATTGTTCATTTCTGTTAATACTCGATGATGTGATTGGTGACCCAGCTGATATTCGTAAACTCGGGGGCTACCTACAAAAAATCGCTGTAAATGGGCGGCATATCATGCGGGAAGACCCAAACCCGAAAAACGAATTCGGTGTAATACTTATCTCGCAGAAGGTAACAGTTATACCCCCTGTAATCAGACAGAACGCGGATATTATTTGCAGTGCTCGCCTCGCTTCACGCATAGAGCGCCAAACATTCATTGAGAACTTCCTTACACTCACGAGCGGGCGTGATGGTCTAACAGAGGCCCGCCGTGTGTTCGACGCCGTCACACTGAATGAATACACGTTTGTATGCGTGCTCGCATACAAATCAATCCGTGTGAACCATCAAGCGTATGTGCGCACGTTAAAGTCTGACATAACACAAAAGACGGGCCGCCTGTTCGGAACTGAGCGCGACTGGCTCAAACGGAAGCCCCGGATTTCGTTCTAAACCATACTTATTACTTCTACAAAATTCTGATGTCGTTTTGTTTTTCGGTGTGTTGATTTGCTGCCGTGTGTGTATTTACCACCACAGAAGCATGTGTATTTTTGTCTTTTTTTTGCATTGATTGATTCACGGTTTGCTTCACGATGTGCTTTGATTTTGTCGGCGTTTGCTTCACGATATGCTTTCATATTTTCTTTGAGTTTGTCGGCGTTTTCTTCATAGTATGCTTTCATATTTTCTTTGAGTTTGTCGGCGTTTGCTTCATAGTATGCTTCCCTGTATGCTTTGATTGTTTCGGCGTTTGCTTTCTGGTATGCTTTATCATATGCTTTCTGACCACCAGCACGACGCCAAGCACCTGCAACCCTGTCATTAACACAGCCGTCCCAGTCCATTAACTGATATTCGGCTTCACGGTCTTCAAGTTGTGCTTTATCCAAACACGGGAACAATTCAATCAATTTAATATCCGAATCACCGGCATCAATGATTTCAGTTGAGCAACAATTACGGTCGCTTTTATGCTGTGTAAACCTTCGAGCAAGTGTCTTTACAGTCGAACCGATGTATATCTTGCTGTGGTTCGGCGATACGATTTGGTAAATCTTTCCCTGTGAATAGTCAGGCATCTTTTATACTATATACAGTGTGCATTGTCTTTAAGTGTGAGTATCGCCTTTTTGATGTATTCATGGTTGTAAAAATGCTTTCATCGGTAAATACTGTATGCGTGTGTGTGTGTCTGTCGATGAGGGCTGTTTAGTGAGCAAGTGAGCGACAAAATCAAAAAAAACCTAAGCTTCAAATTTTTTTATTTTTTTTAGAGGTACCTCAAAAATCAATTTTTATACTCACTTCACTCACTTAGTCACAATCATCGACATTCTCCACTCAATCAATAAGGAATCCCCCGCTGAGCAACTAAAACAGCATAAAACAGCTAACTCATCCTAACACAAAAAACAAAAAAATAAATATATCGGATGGATAATAAACACGATTCATATGGAGCGTTTCGGATATTACGCGTCACACGGAGGCTACGCAAACCATCTCAACGGCTTGTCCGGCTTGAAATACAGAAAGACCAGGAAGAATGAATACATAGCACAACAAGGCTTAGCACACAACAATAACAAGCTATCACAAAACACCGCAACACAGACATCAGCACCCGATGCTGTTAAGGTTGGGGAATTGATAAATGAGATTGTTATTGATAACAACACTAAGAGTAACGAAGAGCTGAGGCTCAACGCACTTAACGCCCCAGAGATTGAATTTGTCAACGACAGCAAGAGCGTGGTGAAAATGGTAATAGAGCCTCTGAGAAAACCCGCTTCCGGTTCGAAGGTTTCTCTACGAAAGGATAAGGGACAGATTCCGGTGAAGTTTGACGGGTAGATTGTGTTTGTGTCTCAACAGATAGACAGCAACCGCGAAACGGTAGCCAATTGAATGTACAATTAAAAAACATTCTAAAATAATATATAGCAAACATAATAATAATACCATGTTTAAAATTGATAACATCGCAAAACGTGAAAGCACGAACGGCTTCAATGGGCTCCGATATGCCCCGAACATTGAACAAATGACAAAAAAGGAAAGTGTAGCCGTCCCAAACCCAACCTTCGGAAAAGGCGTGTTTAAAACCATGGACAAAGACACGGCCAAACAATTCAGTGATGAAAGCGTTGAATTTGGTAAGTTCATTGACCATAAAAAGCATCTCGCGGGCGAACGTGATGTACAAGGTTATGAGGATGAAGCCGTGTTAAAGTTTGACCCTGTCAGAGATTACACAGCGAATGAAGTGGGATACTCTACGTATGACAGTGGTAAGTTTCAAGGCGGTATGACTGGTGAGAGTCGTCTACAAGGTGGTCAGCACAGACCGGCGTTCGCTGTTAGCATGGAACAGCAAAACCCATTTCATACACAAATATCAAATAAAATCAAAATCAGATAATAAATGGTCGGCCTAACAGAACTCGGAATTTTTGTAAGTTCAATTTTGCTTTCTCTCGGTGGTTGTATATCAGTTATTTGCAATGAATCTCGTCGTTCTCGTTGCACCAAGATATCTCTTCCATGCTGTGACATAGAGCGTGATATAGTCGATGCAGACAATATACAGCGTAGAAGTAGTATACCCGCAAATGATTAATCATGTTTATCATATTGTGTGATATAATTTTTGTAATATTCAACGCTTTCATAATACCCATAAATGTATCCTTTTGTGTATTGTGGATACAGATGTCGCGGCACTTTAAAAAATCGTGTTCCGTCGTAATATTTGCTATTCTTCGGAGGTGTTAATATTGTGTGCCATCGTAATATCTGCCATTCTTTGATATTCTGTTTTTTGCTAAATTGGCGGTTTTCTGCATAATCAATCACCTCAAACTGAGATAATGATTGACCCATTTATTATTTAATCAATCGAATGTTATTATTATTTCCTTTTTTTCAATTGTTATGGATTCGTTATTTTGAAGACTGAGCTGTTTTTGTTTGTATCTATTTTTAATTCGGTCTTTATTACATTGATAATATTGCCGAGCGTATTGTTTTTGGTTTCGTTTAACATGCTCATTTGTCTCACGACGTTCACGTTGAGATGAAAGTATCCGCTCTTTGTTTTTCTCGTAGTACGTTTCCATTATAATATCACAATGAGATAATAATTTAAGAACTAATCGACAACTGCACGCGACCAGTGGCGGACGAGGTAGACAAGAACGTAGTAGTCTCATACATCACACGAAGTTCGTAGCCGGCTTTACTGGCAGTTCTACACGCGACTTGAAGTTCAATACGTGGCGTGGACAGTTCACGGAAGGCGACGGTGTTGGTGTGTCCCTTGTGCGTGGTGGTGAAGTCAATGCAATAGATATTCTCAAAAGCCCGCTCTCCGTTCCCGTGCGAGACATTCGCCGAGTCGTGTTCTCCCCACTTTCCGAAGTATTTGAGAAGGTCTCCATGACAATCCACAATATTCACACCCGAAGCTGTAAGCTTAATGTTGTTAATCTCATTCGCAACATCACGCTGAATGAGAGTCTCGTTATAATTTGCGTCATCCTTTGGATTAGCATGACTAACCATTACGTAGATTTTAGACACACAAAGGTTTTCTTTCAAGTCAAGTGTTACCTTTGTCTCCTCACCAGATGCGGCAGATGTAAATGTGTGAGTTGCTTCCTCTTTCATCATGCTCACACATTGAGACAGAAGACCATCTCCATACTGTGAATTAATAAGTGCGTCCTCGTCGCGTGCATCAAGTTGGCGGTATTGTGCAACGCATTCAATGTCAGTAGGTGCGTGTTCAGTCATTACACCGCCTGTTAAAGCCCCGCTTTGAAAAATCTTACAATCACTCAGGGTAATGTCAAGACGAAGCGGCTCGTTAAAACTGGTGTTGTAATGGTATTTTTCCATTTCACGAAAAAAGTAGAAAGGCAACCACATGACAACCTTATAGGCGACGCCTGCATCTGGTTGCTGGGCAAATCTGAGCGACTCCTGAACAGCGACCTTTTTAGAAGCAGGAAGAGACGAATAGCGTGCAAGCATCTGAAACCGAGAAAGTCGTTCAAGTTGTCTACCACTGGTTTGGAGAACAATGTTATCAATGCATCCAAGAATACCCATGACACTGAACCCGACTTGATTAAGGGCACTCGTACCCGAAGCACCGGTCGCAAGTTCTGTAAGATTGTTGTTAATGGTTTCACCACCAGCAACCGCCTGCGATGGCAAGGCCAACTCCAAGTAAAGACCCGTAAGAAGTCCATTCTTAGAGATGTCAAAAGAACACGTTTTGGACACACCAACCGAGCCCGACGACTTGGTGATTTTCAGAAGACTCATCGAGTGAGGCGACACAATGCGTCCCTTCTCGTTGTATACAAAGGGGTTGACGGTATCACTCTCACGAAGAGTAGCGACTACCGCGGAAGACTGAGCAGATTGAAGAATCGGATTCGACATAATTAATTTGTGTTTGTTGTTTGTATTTAATAGAGAATAAAATTATTTTCATGTTTATTTTTTGCGTTTTGATCATATACGATAAAACCATTGACAAGCATGTCTCCCGTAACATAATCTGCTAAATTTTGTGATAGTTGTTGTTGTTGTTGTTGTTGTTGTTGTTGTTGTTCGGGTATTTGTTGGGGAAGTGTTGGATTGCTTTTTAATTGCCAGTAATCGGTGAAATGTAAATCTTCTTTTCCAGATGAAATTGTTTCTATCTGTTCGAGTCCTTTGTAATCTACGTGTGAAGACATAAAAAAATGTGGTTCGTCATCGAGTTGTTCAATCAGTTTTCTATATTCGGGTATATAGTGGTAGGTGTCCCCCGTGCTTGCTATACGCTCTAAAAACTGTTTAGCACCTTGTATATTAAGTGAAAACTGCCATTGTTTTACAAATGCTAAAAATGAACCTTTTGAACGCTGAAAAAACTTATTCATTACGCCAACGTTTTTAAACCAATAATTATCAAAGTCGGTATACGTTTCACCCCCGCGTAATCCTGATTTTGTGGTTGTCGAGATTGCATTCACCTGACGAGATCGATACACTTTAACACTTTCATCTTTATCTTTTATACACCATGGTACAAATTCATCATCATTCAGATATTCAATTTGTTCGTTTTGTTCTCTACGAATAATTTTAAAGCCTGCGTGTGATTCATAAAAGATTGAATACATGTATGTGACCGGGTCTCGTTCATCTAACACATGTATGAACTCCATATTCTGAGAAACAAACGGACCCAATGTATCAAATCCACGAGGTGAAGCAAAAGCATACACACGCTTTGCTATTGGTCCGCCTGTCATAAACATCCGCAAAGCAAACAATTGCCCGCAAATTGCTCCGAGTGAATGGCCATTGACAATAATATCATAATCTGGTTCAGCCATTAACACATCCATGATTTCTTCATAAATCTCTTGTAAGTGTTTTGCAAATCCAACCGTCGTAACGCCTTCTGGGTCTAATGATATCGGGTTCGGACTATACAATTGTAAAGGAACAAACGCATGATCAAGCGATATCAAATGGCTGTTTAAATCGGCTATTGCATTGTAGATACCCGTTTTAACGTCGGGAAACTGCGTACCACGAAACGAGACCTCCCAAGTACCGGCATTTATTCCAAGGTTCGGAATAGCCACAATGTGTTTTTTAACGAGTGCCTGTGCTCCCTCGTGTTCAATAACACGATAATACTTGCGTTCATCCTCGGGTACATCATCGGGAAAATATGCTCTATGACATTCTTCAATTGCGTGTTGTAGCTGTGCTTTGCTCACACTTGGTTTATCTTTGTTTACGGGTGCATCGTCTTCTTCGTCGGTATCAACGGCCGCATCGGGTGCATCCGTATCATCAACATCGCGACGGCGCGATGCATCAAATTCATCTTGTTCAATTTCTTTTTCTAACCGTGCGATCTCTGTTTTTAATTCTTCGGTTGACATGTTTGCAATCTCATCCAGTTCTTCCTTTGTTAGAGTTTGTCCGTCTGTTTCTTTTGCGTCTCTTATCTTTCTACGTTGCTTATCAGCATCTTCACGTGCTTTTATTTTTGCATCTAATTCATCAACAGCATTACTTAATTCATTGGGGTTCATGGCGTTTATTTTATCCATTTCGTCCTTCGTGATACCATCACCGAAATATTCAGAATTTAATAATTTTTTTCTATTTGCTTGTATTTCTTTTTGTTTTATTTCCGCAAGGCGTTCAGCATCTTTTTTTTCCTGTTTTGCTTTTCGTTCTCTTTCTCTTCGTTGTCGTTCTTGTTCAATCTTACGTAGTTGTTCATTATATAAATCTTCTTGTCGTTGTCTTTCTCTTTCAGCATCACCCTCTACAACGAAATCACCCGCTTGTGGTTTTTTTGATTGTGTTGATGTTGTTGTTGTTGGTGCAGTAAATCCAGAAGATTGTAAATCTTGCCGTGCTTTCTCTGCTTTCCTACGTGCCTTTTCTGCCGCAGTTATTACCGTTAACTTTACCATTTTATAATATAGTATAAATATATATATATATTTATTGAAAATTTTGATTTGTTGCGTATTCAATGAACAAGTGAACGCTCGTGAGTTTATTATTATCAGAGCTATGCAGATCAAACGGGGTGAGGTCTTCATCTTTGAAGAGGGAGATATCGAAAGCCTTCGGAATTGTCTCTGCGTTCACTTTATAATGTACATCACTTTCAGTTCTGAAAGCCTTCGGATCATATGATATTGGTAGCAACGGATGACCCGTTGTTGATGTAATCTCAAAATTAGACAAGAATGGTGCGGACATGTATATAAGATGATTAGGGTTTTCGCCGGACGCGTTATACGTTTGTGCAACAATTGTTTTGACGATTTTGATGACCTGCGCAGGGATTTCGTGGTTAAGATTCACACGAAATTTATTCGATGATGTGCTTGTTGACTTTGCTTCGATGTGGAGCAGTACCATGTTTGATTTATTAATATGTATAAATATATTATTATTTTCAGTTTTACCATAGCATATTATAACTCCAATAATTTGCACTGTTTTTATCTTTGTATGTTACTTCGCCTTTTTTGTTTTTAATACCCATAGCACGCTTACGATATGATTCGCGACGCTTTGAGTCGTTATGGTCAAGGTTTTTATAATGTCCGAGTTTATCTTTAAAGTGTTGCATTCGTTTGTCTCCGAAGTGTATTAAACGTGTCTTGCCGTCTATCTTGACATACACAGAGTACTTTTTATTTTTCCGTTTGCTTACAAACGGCTTGTATAATGGTTTATTCTCAATATCGGTGATAGGTTTCATTTCTTATATTTATCATATATTTTTTGATCGACCTTTCTTGCCGGACCACCCATCAGAACCGAAGCAAGGCGAGCGTATGCCCATTGTTGCGGCGTGGTGTTTGGTCTACTCCCCGCACTGAAATAAGCACCACGTGCTTTATTCATGATCTGTTTGATACCTTCCGCAGATATCAATTCTTTCGCAACACGTTTATCAGTAATCTTGAATCTATATTTTTTTTCGAACGATATAACAAAAGATGAACGTTTGCTGGGTGCTTTTACTTTTGGTCGTGGTTTGCCTTCTATGATGCTCTTCACCTGCTTCTTTTTATCACTCGGGCTAAGCGACTTCGGAACATATTTTCGGTTAATCTGCTTTGCTTTTTCCTGGTAATTCATCGCCAAGAGGTATTATTGGATGGTATCTATTAATTTGACATTTATATGTTTTCTGATGGTTTTTAAGCCAAGATCGGGACACCACAGCATAACACAACGGACATAATATTTTTTTCTGTATTTTATCTTTATTGTCAGCGTAGTATTTCTTCGAGCGTTCTATTATCTCCGTGCGGTTTTCGATATATATCTGTCTGTTCTTTTCGGGTGTAAATGGCATTGTGTGATACATTAGGATACATTATTTTTTATACGTGTGAACCCATCACAATCGTCTAACATCATTGTCGCAATCGGTGGGGCGGTTGGTTCAGGCATTATATAATAATCATTTTTAGTAAGTCGGAATGATAGCCAGCCCAAGAATAATACGTGGGCTATGCTTTCGAGTGTGATTGTAATGGCGAACATGTTTTTAATTATACTAATTACATTTTTACAAACCATATCATATCATTATCATCTAATGAGTCAACGAAATATATGTGTTTTTTGTTGCTCACTGGGAGAAGCCTTATTGATTGAGTGGGATATTGTGATGATGATGACTAAGTGAGTGAAGTGAGTATGAAAATGAATGTTTGAGGTAGCTATAAAAAAAAATTAAAAAATGATAGCTATGTATTTTTCAATTTTTGTAACTCACTTGACTCACTCGAAATTGAAACACGTCAGATTACAAACAAATAATTTATGTGATCATAAATAACAATGGCATCATTTCAGACAAAGACATTTACAGTTGACGACGAATATATGACACCCAAAAAGGCGTGGGAACAAATAGTTCAATATGTGCCGAATGGTGTGATATGGGAACCGTTTTACGGCGACGGAGCCAGTGGGGAACACTGGCGGGAACTTGGGTATGAAGTGATACACCAACCAGAAGATTTTTTTAAGGTAGAACACGAATGTGATTATATTATCAGCAATCCACCATATAGCAACAAGCGGGCAATATTTGAGCGATTGAAAGCAATCGACAAACCGTTTATAATGATATGCCCGTGTTCAATGATAAACACAAAATATTTGTATGAAACTTTTAAGAACAAAATTCAAATAATGATCCCACCCAAGCGGATACAATTTTTAAAGTCTGAAAAGATATTGAATAAGTGCAATTTTGATTGTTTTTATTACTGTTATAAAATGAATCTACCAACGGATATATTATTTTTATCTCGTTAATTGTTGTTGTTGTTTTATTGTTGTTGTTGTTGTTGTTGTTGTTGTTGTTGTTTTATTGTTGGTGCACGCTACTTAAAGAAACCGTGCACCATATATGATATCGACAAGTAAAACACAAAACACAAATGAACACATTTAAAATGACTATCTGCCCCACTACATACCTGCTCAACACGAAAGCATTTCACAAGTGGTGCGACATTGAAGAAGCGAAGAGCGACGCCCGCCAGA
>Ga0181387_1000304_pt1 | contig 11588 bp, 13 predicted proteins | sample 10SPOviralmetaG_FD_130119 | JGI IMG/M metagenome (GOLD analysis project Ga0181387, IMG submission 130119) | Marine viral communities from the oligotrophic San Pedro Time Series (SPOT) site, San Pedro Channel, CA, USA - 10 SPOT_SRF_2010-04-27 | ecosystem: Environmental > Aquatic > Marine > Strait...
TCGGTCTACTGTGGATGTTAACCGGGGAAGACATAACAGGAGCGGAGATCTTCGCGAACCTGACAGACATTCCATCGAGGTTCTTTGATAGCCTAGAGATCATCCCAGAAAAACCAAAGAGAGATAAGGCGGACGCGTTCTTCAATCCGAAAGACTCGCGAGAAATGAACTTGATCTTGGACCTTATCGAGAAGGGAGGCGCCAAGTGAAATATTCAGAAGAAGAATATCGAGAGTTAGAGCTAACACTAAAAGAAGTTAGTTATCAGCTGCGAGAGCATGGAGTCCAAGACGTCGAAGAGTTTTACCAGGAGATTGGTGAGCGTGATGTTTACACGGGGAACGACGTTTTAAACTTCTTAGGCTATTAATATTATGAATGAATTAATTGACAACGTCATGGCAGATCTCAACAGGGCAAGACGTCGACACGCTGACGCTGCGGATCGTTTAGAATTCGAGATAACGCGAGCCATCGGATTGCTGATGGATATCCAAGGGGAACGTGATCACCTGTCGTTAACCAGGGGAGAAACGTTAGACTTCACAGTGATTAACAAGAGGGCAACCAGATGAACGTTTTTATTTTAATAATTATCATCATCATGTGGTCAGCAATCGCAACCCTCATCATCAACCAGTAATGAAGACAACAGCGAAAACAAAAAGCTCTGTCATTGTTGGCAACCTGAGAGCATGGCGAGCACTAGCGACACCTGAAGACATCAACGCCGGGATCGTTTGGTATAACGAAGCTCACCAAGTCGCTCAGGAGATCTCTACTATCATCGGGGGAACCGTCTGGCAAGGTGCTGCCGTGATTAGCGCTCTGTCACCTATGAACACATGGGAGGGCAACAAACACAATGCCATTGAGTTGGCTAAATGTTGGACTCTTGGCGGTTCAATAAGTGACGTTTCGGTCTCTACGTTCAATGCAAACAAGCGTAAAGCGTGGGAAATATTAAATAATAATACACAAGCGCTTAGCCAAGAGTCGCGGAAAACTTGGAGCTTCGCCAAGACTATCGAGCTCAAAGAGCGCGCGCAGTGTGTCGTGATTGATCGATGGCACCTAAGAGCCTGTCTGACACGCTCCAAGACACGCCGGGACAACTTAGGCGAGTCTGTAGGAATTCCTCAATATGACCGAATCGAGCGCCTAACGATGAACGAAGCGAGCAAACTAAATGAAGCGCCTTGTGTATACCAAGCAATCATTTGGTGCACGATAAAAACAAACTGGGAGAAATAAATATTATGAATTATAACCTAACACCGGACCAGATACGCATTGCGGCCGATGCTATGGCGTCATGGCCAGCGCGCCGCGAGGCTTCACTTGATAAACACCTAGGAAATCTGGGAGGAAACGAGCTCGAATGTCGAGACACCTGGATTTTACCTGGACAAGGGGGATGACCTGCGATTGAAATAGTTTTCGCTGGATGCGAAGACAAAGAAAAAGAGCGATTGCTTGAACTGTTCAACGATGAACAGGATTGGAACGGAGATAACGTCCTAGTGACGCTTGATAGCCTAACACACGAGCACTATACGCTTGCCAAGCAAGTATTTAGAGAGCTCGAAGCTATCGCGCCAGATTATCCAAGCCTGATTGATAACAGTTGGCACGCAACGCGTATCTCTAACAAATTGAGAAGTCACGCTGAAGCTATGGAAAGCTAGTCAAAACAACCACAAAGCAAGCCCCTTGGGATTTCCCTTGGGGCTTTTCTTTTGGTCAAACACCGATCAATTGAACACTGTTCAAAAGTCAGCGCACCGCCCTACTATCATCAGCGTGCCCGTAAATTTCTATGCGTTCCCGGAAAGTTCATTAACAATAAATAATATTACTAATGTGAAATAGTAGACTAAGAGTAGACTTAGAGTCACCTTTCTGAAGAAGCTATTGTTGTCCATAGTGTAATAATAATATTTGTTATAACTAATAAGGAATATCACTAGTCGATCACTAAGTGTAACTATAGGTGTGTCGGGGCGGGGGTCGTCAAGAATAAAATTGACAATATTAGCGTTTTTACTTAAAAACAGTCATGTTGGACACTGAAAAAGCCATGCAAAAGAAGGTGATACGTGACGAACTAAAGATGCTCGCCCAGACCATCAAGCGTATCAAAGCTCGCCAAGCGAAACTCAGAGCAATACTAAAAGATGACACCAAATGAAGAGATCAAGGCGCTTACCCAGGAAGATCTTAACCAAGACATGGTTGACCTTGGCGTTGGCCGTTACCGTAATCGAGTGGAATCTGCGAAGGGCCGCGAAGCAGAAAGCGAAACGAAATACGGACAGAGGTTGATCCGGGGTGGTCTGCCTGCGTTTACCAAGGCGATTGACGAGATGATCGCTGGCTGGGACAACAGGAACAGTGCGCTCTGGCAGTTGTCCTTGCGCGACATGAAGCCCTCAGTGATCGGCTTTATTGTTATCAAGGCGGTTCTCGACTCGATTACCCTAAAGAAAAACATGGCGTCTGTGAGTCACTTTGTTGGTTCGCGGGTCGAAGACCAGCACCGCTGCGATTTCCTCGTGCGTAACAACGAGGCCAAAGGCGAAGGCATAGTGTTAGGTGCCCAGAAACGCCGGGGTGGCCTAAGTTCACAACGACGTCACATCAAGAGCTCGATGCGCCACGAAGCCTCAAAAGGCCTCATGCCTGACTACGAGGACTGGAGGCGACGCGACAAGTTATCGTGTGGTCTAACGCTAGTTGAACTGTTGCGTCATGTCACTGGTCTTATTGAATATGTATATATATTAGAAAAAGCAGGCAAGAAGCCGACACGCTACGTTACAGCCTCTAAGGCTACCTTTGACTGGATTGAGAACTACAACGACAGCAAGGAGCTCTTTGAGCCGTTCTGGTTGCCCACTGCCGACGCACCGTTGCCTTGGCGTTCTATCTGGGAAGGTGGTTATGACACAGCAGGCACAGCGTTACCAAAGCTACCGTTTATCAAGACGTCTAACATGGACTTCTTGCGAGACAATGAGACCCGCCATGTCGAGACGCCAATGGAAGCGTGCAATTTGATCCAGGGGACACCGTGGGTAGTGAACCCGAAGGTGCTTGGGGTAGCACAGTGGGCCTGGGGTAACAACGTAGAGATCGGGGCGTTGCCGTCCAAAGAAGACGAGGTGATCCCTGACGTTCCTAATGACTTCCACGACAACGAAGAGGTAAACCGGAAGTGGCGCCGTATGGCCGCTGGGATCTACTCACGCAATGCTAGCACCAAGTCCAAACGCCTGCTCACCAGTAAGATTATTTACACAGCCGAGAAGCTCAGTGCCTCTCGGTTTTTCTATCCGAGTCACTGTGACTTTCGGGGTAGAGTATATAATATATCATCGTCTTTGAGTGTCATGGGGAACGACCTGTGCCGGGGGTTACTGCAGTTTGCCCGGAGTGAGCGAGTGGCCAACGACAATGACGCCAAGTGGCTCGCCGTTGCCGGGGCAAACGCCTGGGGTAACGACAAGGTCACACTGGACGCGCGGTGGCACTGGGCCCAGAAGTTCACCGAGCGAGCCCTGCGCATCGCCAGGGACCCACGCCAAGACCTCACCTGGACCCAATCTGACAAGCCTTGGGTTTTCTTGGCGTGGTGCTTTGAGTGGGCTGAATACAAGACACACGGTAAAGTTAACTCGACGCTACCAGTGAACCTCGACGCGTCTAACAATGGCCTACAGATTCTCTCGATGTTAACTCGTGATCCGTATGGCATGAAGGCCACCAATGTTTTACCGACGGACAGCCCAGAGGACATCTATGGTGTTGTCGCAGAGAATGCCTTGGCGTCACTCAAGGCCGACGGGAGTGACCTAGCGAAAGCCTGGGTGTCCTTTGGGATCGATAGGCGCACCTGCAAGAGGCCGGTAATGTGTTATTCTTATGGGCTCACTCCGTATTCTAATCGTGCATATATTAATGAATGGTATGATGAACAGATCCACGGGAAGAAACGAGAGAAACCTTTCAGTGACGACGTGAGATACCAAGCGATCCAACTGTTAGCCACGCATGTCTGGAATGGCATTGAGTCGGTCTTAGAGAAACCTAAGCAGTGCATGGACTGGTTCCAAGCGTGCGCTAAGCTCATCGCTGATCAAAACAAAGCGTTGTCGTGGGTGTCACCGACAGGCTTCCCGGTCCACCAAGAATACTACAAGGTCCACAACCAGCAGGTAAATACATATATATCAGGCAAAGCGACGTGCGTTAAGTTCCGCGAGGACGACGACACGTTGATCAGTAGGCGCCGCATGGTCAATGGTGCAAGTCCTAACGTTGTCCACAGCCTAGACGCTGCAGCGCTCCACGAGACTGTTGTCCGGTGTAACAAAGAGCACGGAATCTACGACTTTTCGTTCATCCATGACAGCTACGGCACCCACGCAAACAAGTGTGACCAACTTTCTTCAACTTTACGTGAAGTTTTTGTTGACTTCTTTTCGCGAGACCTATTAACTGAATGGCGAAGTCAGCTACAGGAACAACACCCAGAGTTAGATTTCCCAGTGCCACCAGAGTTTGGTGACGCTGAGATCAACAAAATTAAGGAGTCAACATACTTCTTTGCATAAAACCTAAAACAAAACTAGAAAGAAAAAGACAATGAGTAATAAACTAATCGTAACACCCGAAGGAGAAGCACTATACCCGCATCTCCATGAGCCAGACTACAAGTTTAACACTGGCGGTGTCTACCAGGTAAGACTGGTGCTGACTGAAGCCGAGTGGAACGCCATGAAAAGCGACTACGACGACTTGTATAACGCCGAGTATGCCAAAGAGTCTGATAAGGCTAAAGGTAAACTCAACAAAGACGCCTCGACACCGTTTAGACAAAGCGACGAGGGTTTTTACATTATGGCCAAGCAGGTCGCCCAGCGGCAAACCCGTGACAAAGGTGTTATTAATTTTAATGTAGCTTGTTACAATTCTACAGGTAAAAAGATAAAGATGCCACAGGTTGGCACTGGGTCTCGCATCAAGTTAGCACTAGAGCCTCATGTCTGGGTTGTCAGTGGTAAGTTTGGAGTGAGCCTTCGCTTACGATCTGTCCAGATTATTGAGCTAATTGAATACGGATCTAAAGATTCGATCTTCGGTTCAGTCGAGGGCGGGTTCGATGGCGGTGAGGATTTCACCACAGAACTACACGATGAGGAGACACAGGGCAAAGAGAACGGGGATTTTTCGTTCTAGACTAGAAAAGCGTGTGGCCTCGGCCCTTGAAGGGGCTGGGGTCAACTACTCTTACGAGAGCCAAAAGCTCAAGTATCTGAGGCCGCAGACTTACACGCCTGACTTCGTGTTGCCCAATGGTATCATGTTAGAAGTCAAGGGTTACTTTGAGCCCTCAGACCGCACCAAGCATTTACTTGTTCGTGAACAAAATCCTGAAGCAGATGTTCGTTTTGTATTCCAGAATGCTAACACGACGCTCAACAAGAACAGTAGCACGACCTATGGTCAGTGGTGTAACGACAATGGCTTTGAGTGGTGTGACGCAAAGAGCAAGATACCAAACGAATGGATCAACTTACCGCCGCCTTAACGCATCAGCCCTGCCCGGATTGTGGCAGCAGCGACGCATTAACAATAAATACTGATGACTCCACTAAGTGTTACGCTTGTGGAGTTTTTCGTGCCGGGAATGGAACCCCGAGACCAATGGAAAATATAATAAATAATAATAATAATGACTTTATCGACGGTGAATACACTGCGTTAGAGTCTAGGGGTATCGACGAGGCTACCTGCCGTCGTTTCAGATACCAAGTAGGCCACCTTAACGGTAAGCCTTGTCACATCGCAAACTACTACGACCTGCCGGGCCAGAAGATCGCCCAGAAGTATCGCTTCGCAGGGAAAGACTTTCGATGCGCCGGAAAGCCCGATCATTTCTTTGGGCAGCACCTGTGGGCTAACCCAGTGCCAGGCTTTAAGCTTGTTGTAACCGAAGGAGAAATCGACGCGATGTCTGTGGCCGTGGCCCAGGGCGGTGAGTTCCCTGTGGTGAGCCTTGGCGCTGGCGCACAGTCTGCCAAGTCGATGTTCAAGAAACACTTTGACTGGCTCTCTGGTTTCCAAGAGGTGATCTTGATGTTCGACATGGACGAGAGTGGGCGCAACGCCGTCGAAGAGGTAGCACATATGTTACCTGCGGGTAAGTGTAAGGTTGCTCACCTGCCACACAAAGACGCCAATGAGTGTCTGACTTCCGGTAAAAAGTCTGCGATTATCAGTGCGATCTTCAGCGCTAAAGTCTGGCGCCCTGATGACATCTTGTCTGGCGCTGAGCTCTACGAGAAAATCGCTGAGCACCAGAACGTCGAGGCCCTTGAGTATCCTTTCGCCGGACTCAACAGGATCACGCATGGTCTTCGGCAATCTGAGATCGTGACGCTCTGTGCGGGTAGTGGGATCGGCAAGTCCCAGATATGCCGAGTGATTACACACCACCTGATGAAAACCACAGACAAGCGCATTGGCTACATCGCGCTCGAAGAGTCGGTCGAGAAGACAGCCTTGAGTATCATAGGTCTAGAGATGGGCAAGTGTTTGCACTTGGAACCGTTTGAACGCGACGACGCCTTCAAGGAGGCCTTTGATGCGACAGTAGGCTCCGGTCGTTTTTACGTTTATGATCACTTTGGTAGCCTGGCGTCGGACAGTCTGCTCAACCGGATTCGCTTCATGATCAAAACCTACGACGTTGATTTCGTCGTGTTAGATCACATCAGTATTGTTGTTTCAGGCATCGGGGATGGCAACGAGCGGAGGCTCATAGACAACACAATGACCGCCCTGCGCTCTCTCGTCGAAGAGACCAAGGTTGCGATGGTCCTTGTGAGTCACCTTAAACGTCCTGAAGGTCGAGGGCACGAAGAAGGGCGAGCAGTTAGTCTGGCGGACCTTAGGGGCTCCCAAGCCATAGCTCAACTGTCAGACATGGTAATAGGGCTCGAAAGGTCGCAGCAAGCCGAAGACCCAGAGGACCGCAACAAGACAACCGTGAGGGTCCTTAAGAACCGTTTTAGCGGGGAGACAGGCGTGGCGTGTTCGTTGGCTTACGACAAGGACACAGCGAGGCTCACTGAAACCCACGTCATGGACACCACTAACCCATTTTAAATGATGAACACTGCAGTATTTGACATAGAGACCAACGCAATCGGCAACTGGAACACCCTAGAGGGACTAGAGGTTGTGCATTGTATTGTCATCATGGACAACGAAGGGACCCACCGCTATCGCAACAACGGTGAGTGTAATAATATTAATGAAGCATTAGAGCGATTATCTAGGGCTGACTGTTTGGTCGCACACAATGGCATCGGGTTCGACCTTCCGGCACTACGTAAACTGTATGGCTTCGAGCATCCAACTATCATTGACACAAGGGTCTTGGGTGGACTCAACCACCCGGACCGTAAACGTGAAGACTGGCAAGAGGCTAAGCTCCCTACGTTTATGCGCGGAGCACACTCATTGAAGTCATGGGGTATGCGCTTGGGTGTCCACAAAGACGAACACGGGTCTACCGAGACATGGGAACACTGGAGCCAAGAGATGGAAGACTACTGTGTCCAGGACGTCGTGGTAAACGAGGCCCTCTTTGCTTACCTCATGAAAGACCGGGCGCACACCGACCAGGACCTAGTGCTTGAGATGGACTTTGCGCGAGCCATAAGAACCCAAGAAGAAAATGGTTTTCCGTTTGACGTCGAGGCTGCTAACAAGCTCCTGAGTAAACTTGTGACAAGGCGTGCTGAACTTGACGAAGAACTACAGCACACGTTCCCGCCACGCGTAGTCGAAACTAAGCGCCCCTGGTGGGTAACCCCAGATGGCAAGAAGTGGTTGACAAAGAAAGAGGCGAACGAAGCGGGACACAAGGACGTCAAGAAAGGCGAGATGCGCACCAAAGAAGTTCCGTTTAACCCACAGAGCCGCGATCAGATCTCAGAGAGACTCATCGAAGGCGGTTGGAAGCCTGAGTTTTTCGAGGGTAAGCGCCCAGCGATCAACGAGGCAGTGCTTCGGGGCATCGACACACCGCAGAGCCTTAAGTTACTTGAGTATCTGTTGGTTGCCAAACGACTCGGGCAGTTAGCCGAAGGTAAAAACGGTTGGCTCAAGCTTGTTAATAATAATAATATTTATGGCTCAGTGAACACAGGTGGGACCGTAAGTGGCCGCTGTAGTCACCAGTCTCCGAACGTTGCACAGTGTCCTTCGGTTTCTGCTGAATACGGCTACGAGTGTCGTGCGTTGTTCACTGCTCCTCCAGGGCGTGTCCTAGTGGGCTGCGATGCTTCGGGGCTTGAGTTGCGAATGTTAGCCGCTTACTTACACAAGATCGACGATGGTCGCTACACTAACGAGATCCTGAGTGGTGATGTGCACACAGCGAACCAAGAGGCCGCAGGCTTACCAGATCGCTCGGCAGCGAAACGCTTCATCTACTGCCTAATCTACGGCGGGTCAGACTCGAAGATCGGAGAGGTCGTCGATGGGACCGCCCAGGATGGCAGCAGGCTCAAGGCTCAGTTTTTCAAACAGATGCCAGCGATCAAAAGGTTACGCGAGGCCGTCAAAGACAAAGTAGAAGGCTTTGGTTTCCTCAAAGGACTCGACGGTCGCACGTTGCCCTGTAGGTCCCCGCACTCGGCTGTTAATCTTTTGTTACAGTCAGCCGGGGCGATTTGTATGAAGCAAGCACTGGTGCACTTTGTCAACGACATGGCCGGAGAAGACTACACGCTCCACGCTAATGTCCACGATGAGGTCCAGTTTAGTTGCCCTCCAGAAAAAGCAGACGAATACGGCCAGCGCTTTGTCAATGCTATCATCAAAGCTGGTGAAACCTTTGGTCTCCTGTGCCCGCTAGACGGAGAATACAAAGTCGGAAACAACTGGGCCGAAACACATTAAAGATATGAAATTAATAATAGACGGAGATATGTTCCTGTATCGCGCCTCGTTCTCTACTGAGGTCGAAATCAAGTGGGACGAAGACACATGGACACTACACTCTAGCGAGAAGGAATCACAGCACAGCTTTGACTCTTGCCTCATGGGTGTGGTCAACAAGCTCGACAAGGACGCAGAGTTTATCCTGGCGTTCTCAGACACCGAGAACTACCGCTACGATATATTCCCTAATTATAAATCAAACCGGAGAAACACGCGTAAACCTCTAGGCCTAAAAGCTCTACGAGAGTGGGCCATTGAGTCCTACGATTCCCGTGTATTCCCGAGGCTTGAGGCTGACGACGTGTGCGGCATCATGGCCACTGAAGACCCGACCTTTGTGGCGGTCAGTGGTGACAAAGACTTTGGGACCTTACCGATCACCTGGTATAACATGTTGCGAGACGAGATGCGCAGTGTCACCCCTGAAGAAGCCGACAAGTTCCACCTCATCCAGACACTTGCAGGTGACCCGACCGACGGCTACATGGGCGTCAAAGGGATCGGCACTAAGACCGCCGAGAAGATCCTAGAGAAAGACGGATACAACTGGGAAACGGTGGTGGCAACCTACGAGAAAGCAGGGCTCACCGAAGACGACGCACTGGTCACCGCCAGGCTCGCCAGGATACTCCGCGCCTCCGACTACGATGGCGTTGACATTAAACTATGGACACCATGAGACACCTACTGATACTAAGTGAAACTATGAGACGCGCAGGCGTCACGACGTTCTACCGAGCTAGCCTGTGTATCGCTGTGTTCGAGAAGCCTGGCATTGAGAACCGCCTTCTGGCTCGACTCATGGGCCTTAGCGGCGAGAACATCACAACGGCCATGCGTTACCTCGCGAAATACAACTTGATCCGCAAAGAGACAGTCACCACGCCAGAGAATAAGCGTATTAATAAATATTATCCCACACCGTATCTAAAAGACACCCTGGCTAACTTAGATTACGACCTAAAGAACCACTACCATGAACAAACAAAATAAGAGTGTGTTGCCTGACTCAGGGGAGCGCAGTGAATTCGACACGGGAGCCGTGCGAGACGCCATGATCGGCAAGGGGATGCCTAGTTGTATCCCCATTGCTGCTCTCCAGGCTGTGTCGCGTCGCTTTGAAGACGGTGCCACCAAGTATGGAAGGGACAACTGGCGCAAAGGCATCCCTTTGTCTCGCTACGTTGACAGCTTGTATCGACACCTGTGGGCGTTTATGCAGGGTGACTTAAGCGAAGACCACGGTGGGGCGGTCATATGGAACGCTATGTGTCTCGTTGAGACTCGCAAAATGATCGACAACGGTGATTTACCTAAAACTCTAGACGATATTTCTTGACTCATGAGCTTATATGAAAACACCGAGCACTGGCCTACAGTGCCATTGAGTTTGCTTGAAGCTATCGAAAAGGCATATCCGAAGCGAGACTTTGGGCCTACTACACCTCTGAGGCATCTCGACCACCACTACGGACAGCGCTCGGTTGTTACGTTTCTCCGCACTGTTCACGAAGAACAAAACAAAAATATTCTCAACACCAACCTAAGACAATAAGCCATGTGTATGTCAGCCCCTAAGATGCCAGAGATTCCTAAACCTCCTGCACCGCCACCGCCGCCCACCAAGGTCGCACAGAAAGCTCTTAGTCCGGTCAGACAACAACGTAAAACTAAGGCAGCGCGTCGTTCACCACTTACAATCCCTCGTTCTTCAATTAGCACACCTAAAGGAGGAGCGGGGGTTAATTATTCATAAATATATACTAAACAGAAACCATGCCTGAAATTACAAGAATCGGAACTGTGTCTCGCAATGTGACCAGCGCCGCTGATATCGACATGACTTGGAATGGAAGCTCTGGAATGTTTGCTGTTATTGGCACATTCGGATCTGCCCAAATCAAGCTCCAGCACAAGATCGCTGATTCTTATGTTGATATCGGTGAAGACGTTACGTTCACTGATGACGGACAAGCACTGTTCACGACGTCCTCGAAGGAGCTCAGAGTTGACCTTAGTGCTGCGCCTACCAACGTGGACATCATCGTCGCTCCTGTCGCTGATAACAAAGCATTCTAATAATGTCTCTCACCCGACCACTAACACGCCCTCTGACTCGTAAGATAAGTCGAGCAGACCTTACACAAGGATTCGGAGGTAGCTTTAGTCCTTTTGCGCTAAACCCTTACCTTTTGTTTGACGCGCGTGACTCGATGGTCGGGACCCTGGAGAACCCAACGCTCGACTTGAACCCGGCGTTACCTGAGACACTCGACGTTATCACAGCGACCCGCGCAGGAACCGCCACGTTCACAGACATCAACGGTCTCATAGCGTCAGCCCCAGCGAACACGGTGCGCGTTGACCAGACACAGGGAGCAGAGTTGACGCCGACAGTTTATCAATATTTCTCGCAGACAGATTTATCTAACTCTTATTGGACAAAGCGAAACTCCACAATCACAAGCGGATTTTCATCGCCTGACGGTGGTAACAATGCGTTTAAATTGGTCGCAAGCCAAGCGGATGGCGATGTTTTTGCAGGCGCATCCTCGGGAAATAGCCATACA
>Ga0181387_1000307_pt1 | contig 11539 bp, 12 predicted proteins | sample 10SPOviralmetaG_FD_130119 | JGI IMG/M metagenome (GOLD analysis project Ga0181387, IMG submission 130119) | Marine viral communities from the oligotrophic San Pedro Time Series (SPOT) site, San Pedro Channel, CA, USA - 10 SPOT_SRF_2010-04-27 | ecosystem: Environmental > Aquatic > Marine > Strait...
GGACTAATCCTTCTAATAAATTTTTAACATTTTTTGCCCCTGTTTTAGCATAGCGTTTTGCCATTTGACCTACTGTTTCATTTGCTCGTGCGTTATCCAACATATTTACTAATGCCTGTCTTGAAGCATTACTATTTAATGACCTTGTTAATCTTTTAGCGACTCGTTCTAATGCGTCTTTATTTCTTGCCCTCATACCTGCCCTTGCTAAATCGTCTGTTATACTCTCCATTATAGCACTAAATTGACCCCCTGCTGTTAAATTAGGCACTAATAGTGCTAAATGTCTGCTATCTTTAACACCCTCGGAAATTGCCTTTGGTAATGCCTTAGTTTTTCCTAATGTTGATTTTAAACCTCTAATACTTCTAATACCTATTGTTTTTAATCCCTTTATTGCTTTTGGTGCTAATTCTTTTATACCTTTTTTAAAAAATCCTTTAATTGCCCCACCTCGTGCTATACTTGCTACTAATGCTGACATATATTAATTATAATATATTTTATTTATTTTTTAATTTTATTAATAATATTTATATTGAATCTATTTTCCATTGCTTTTACACTTGCTGGTATAGTCTTTTTTTCCCACAATATATATCTACTCCACGCTCCTGCTGAATTTAAATTATTAAAATCCTCACGAACACTATGGCGTTTTATATAATTTTTTTTTTTATTAGGATTTTTGTTTATAGTGTAATCAGTATATCCCTTTGCTCCAAAATGAATCGTCTTGCCATTCTTCACCATTAATTTTTTATCTTTTCTATTAGACTTTTCTAATATATACTTCTTCATATATTTATTAGATAAAAAAAAAATTATTTATTTATACATTTACACTATTACACTTTTACACCTAATTTCAAAAAGTATTGTATGGGAAGTGTTTATAGAATACTTTTGTAATTTTGGTGAAATGGTGTAAAGGTGTATTTAACGACCATATCTATATTTATATGGATAATTCTTTTTTACTACTACATCCCCTTTAACAACAGGATTATTAACTGGTTGGGTTGAGTAGTATTTCTGTTCCCCTAATCGTCCCATTTTAACTGCCTCGCCTAATTCTAATTGTGCTGGTCTGCCTCTCTCTACAACAGATAATCTATCCATATATATATTAATTATATTTTATTTTTGATTAATAAATTTATTTGACTGAATAACAACGACCGTCAATAGTATAGTGGAAAGATATATTACAAGCAGTAATGAAATCTACACGGTAGTTAGCGGATAGTGCTGTGCCGTCTAATTTAGGACGGAAAGCAAGTGTTCCAACATTAGATAAATTCATACCTGAATATACATTGTTAGTAGAACTATTAAAGTCTTCAAGGGTAATACCAGCAACGAATTTACAATCAGTATCCTCAGTAGCAGAATAGAAAAGAGTTCTTGCTGTTCCACTAGTGATTAGGGTGTTATGTGCCATATTATTAATCTGTCCGAAGCAATCTAATACATTAGCATAACCCTGTGCTACATTATCAGTAGCAAGGTCAATTGGTTGAGAAGGCATTTGACGACCATTCACCTCGAAGGTATATTGTTGGATTGTAGCAGACTGACGGCAACCTAATGAGAAAGCACCTTTATCAGTCACTTTTGCCTCTTTGCGTAGGCAAGCAAGAATGTAAATAGCACTTCTTGGGTTAGGAGAGAAATTAATATTAGCAAGACTGGTTGTTCCACTTGGTAATTGACCTTGGTTATGTAAATAGGACTGGGAAATATAGTTGATACCAACTTCACCTGCTTCTGCCATACTTGCCTCAAAAGCGTCGTTGAAAGCACTGTTAAAGCGAATTACCTTTGCCCTTAACTGAACGTCATTAACCTTGTATTTTAATGTGACTTCTGCTTTGGAAGCGTCAATACAAGTTAAAGCGGTATTTGGGTCTTCTAATTCAAGAACAATGCTACAACCTGAACCACCTACTAAAAATCCTAATGGTTGGAGATACTGACCGCTGGTAAAACCAGTCATTAGACCATCAACAAGTATTTTATTTGAACCGTCTGCTTCACTTGTTCCACTTGTTCCAGCAATAGCAGTAGCATTATCAGGGTCACCGTCAGGAGCACCACCAGATAAAATATGTGCTACACCTGCTTTATGATTAGTTCCCATAGTATAGTCTTCAACAATATTTGTGATTAAGTTATAGTTATTAATATATTCAATCTGTTCTCCTTGGGAGTTAAGAATGCTAACAGATTTGATTAAATTAGTTAATTGGGTTTTGACTGCTGAATCACTTGCGTCACCAGCGGAATCAAAAGAACGATTGGTTAATTTAAGGGATACGGTTGTATCACCGAAATCAACGAATGCCTTATCTTGGACTGGCAAATTTATGCGTATGAACTTGTTGCTGTCCGGATTGTATTCATTTAATTCTGCTCTAAAAATCACGTTTTCTGCCTCAGCAGGGGTCGCTTCGTTTGGGGAAGTAGAATACTTTACCTGGTCTGGGTTCATATTGATATAATTTATATTAGAAAAAAATTTTGAATTATAAACAAATTAAATTTAATTATAATTTAATTATAATTTAATTAATATTTAATTGAAATACACCTTTACACCATTTCACCAAAATTACAAAACTATTTATATATACCCTCTTATAGACTACTTTTTGAAATTAGGTGTAAAAGTGTAATGGTGTAATATCTATTCTTGATTAAAACTAATACTTGGACTAACTATATCTTCTAATTCTATATTATTATTAGATTCTTTATTAGATTGTTCGTTATATGTTTTTTCACTTAATACTTCTCTTTTACATTTACAACCACAACAACTAATTTCACTACAACGAGATAAGGATAAACTATGAAATAATGCTGTTATAAAAGCACCTCCTGCTGTTGCTGATACAGATATGATTGCGATTATAGCACTTGCTTCCATTTTATATTTAAATGTAATAAAATTAAATTAATAATATTTTATTATATATATATGTCAGGAAGAGTTTTGACTAATTTAGCAGGATTTCAAAATAGAACTTTAACTGGTTTAAGTAGCATAGATACAGCAGAAACAGATATAACAGATATAAAAACTAAATATGCTTTTGATTCAAATGTATCAACAGGGAATCTATTAATAGGAAATTCAGTTGGTAATTATACTACTAACAGATTAACCGCTGGTGATAATATAACTATTACAAATGGCGACGGAACTATCAGTATAGCAAGTAGTTCTGTTGAGATTAATGCTGGAACTAATTTAAATAAAACTACTGATATTAATGGGACTTCATTAAATTTAGACGCTGTAATTGGTGGAATGACAAGTATTAATGCTTTTTCATTAGTAACTAATATATCGTCAGCAGGTAATCAATTTCTATTAAAAGATAATTCAGTTGGTGGATTTGCTAATGGAACATTTTTAACAGCAAATGCCAGTGGTTTAATAGTTCCTACTACACAAGCAACTATTAATATAGCGGTTCAAGCAACTTTAACAGGTGGAACTAATATAACTAAAACAACACAATCAGTAATCGGTGGAGGTCAAACAAGCACATTTAATTTAGATAGTGCTTTAACAGGTATGACTAATATAAATGGTTTCACTATTAGTAATGATATATCTTCTGCTGGAAGTCAATTTTTAGTTAAAGATAATTCTGTTGGTGGTTTCGCTAACGGCACATTTTTAACAGCAAATGCGAGTGGATTAATAGTTCCTACTACACAAGCAACTATTAATACAGCAGTTCAAGCGACTATATTAGGTGGAACTAATATAACTAAAACAGAAAGTAGTGGTAATATATCCTTGAATTTAGATAATGTATTAACAAGTATAACTACTATTAATGGATATGGATTTAATTTAACAACAAATTCAACAGTCAATCAATTTTTATTAAAGGATACCACGGTTGGTTCTTTTAGTAGTGGTGATTTATTAACAGTAAATTCAAATAATAAAATTGATAATATAACACCAACCGTATTATTAAATAATATTACAGCAAGTAATGGTTTAACAAAAAGCAGTAATAATAATAACATTAGTATTTCAACACAACCAACAATTAATATTAGTGATAGTGGTGGTGGTGGTTTTACCATAGAAAATAGTAGTGGAACAGCATTAGTAAAAATTACAAGTAGTTCAGGAGGACAACCAAAACTACAATATTTTCAAGGAACAGATTTAAGGGCAAATCAACAATACGATAACGCAAATACTAAATTTGATTTCGCAGTAAATACAGGGGCATTACATTTAAAAGCATATAGTAATACACAGGGAGGCACTGGTAGAATAACATTAGATAGTGAAATAGTAAAATTACAAGCAGGTAATAGTTCTACTACCGCACAAGATATTTTAACTTGTTCTTTAACACAACTAAAAATATATAAACTATTTGATATTAATTCACAAGTTTTACAGTTTAAGGCAAACGATGGAAGTCATACAATTCGTTATTCTTCAACTAATATGGATGGTTTATTAATTGAGGGTTATGGTAATACAAGTCTTCCATTTTGTAGAATAGAGAGTGCTAATGCCGACCAAGTAATTATGGACTATTTCCCTGATAAAATGAAAATGTATAAATCGTTGTATATGAATTCAAATTATATTTATATGACTGGTAATGAATTTCACTATATAAAATTTAATGGTAGTGGTATGGACGGTATTGAAGTAGCAGGATATGGGTCAAATGGTTCTCTTGAAGTCCCAGTATTTAGAATAAAGCGAACGAGTGGTGATACTTTATTTGAGGCAAAGCAAAAGTGTATAGAAATGTATAAACCATTATATATGAATTCTACTTCTTCAAGTAATAGACCAATATATTTACACACTAACGAGGCATTTTATGTTAGATATAAAAACGACAGCACAGCACCTGCTATAAACGGCACTGACTTAGGTGGTTTTAGTGGTGTTAGACTATCAAATACTAATACGCAATCTACTAATAAAGTAAATTTACAAACATTTGGAGTTTCCCCAAGGACAGCAGACGCTAAGGGTTCAGTAGAAGTTTATAATAAATTATCTGTTATTCGTAATAGTGCTGTATTACAACAAGACGCTAATGATACATTCACAGTTAGGAATACTACTTTTTGTAAAGCGATAATTCATAGCGATAGTGGTGATTGTGAATTAGCATTAAAATGCGGAAGCGACAATTCCAATCAAACAGTTATAAAACGAAAAACAAACGACCAATTTTCAATTAGCAATGTAGGTGAAATTAAAACGTCGGCAACTAATCATAATTTTTTTAATTCTTCTACTCTTCGTTTAGCGTTTCAAAGCGATACAAATTTAGTAGTATATAACGGTAGCACTGTTAAATTTGCTTCTAATGACGGACAGAACGCACATTCCAGTAGAGATTATAAGAAAAATATTAATGATTTAGTAGAGAGTGAATCTATCAATATAATTAAAAATATTAATCCTGTATCATTTGAATATATAGAACAATATTGGGACGAACACGACCAAGCGGATAGTGATAATTGTAATATTAGAAAAGGATTTATTTGGGAGGATATGAAACCGATATTACCACAAACAACAAGAACAATTAATTCAAATAATGCTGAGGAGGAAACAACTAAAACATTAGATATGAAAATGGTAGTTCCTGATTTAACCAAAACAGTTCAATATTTATTAAATAAAGTAGAAACATTAGATTCAACAATATCTACATTACAAGAACAACTATTAACCCAATCTAATTTAATATCAAATTTACAATCTCAATTAAATTCTAATTAAAAATAATAAAAATAAATAAAAAAAATATATTTGCTATATATATAATGAAACTTAAAATTGGTATGAAGGTTAAAAGTCTAAAAAGTATGTTAGAGAAGAAGAAGAAAAAAGTTGAGACGGATTTAAAGAAAAAATTAATGAAAGTTAAAGGTGATATTGTATCAAAAGGTAAGACCTTAGTTAGTTTAGCAGATAAGAAAAAGAAAAAAGTTATGGCATTAGGTAAATCAGTCGGTATGAAAGTGGCAAAGGGAGTAGGTAAAGTAGGTAAGAATATGGCAAAGAAAGCATTAATTAAAAAAATTCAAAAATTATAAATTAAAAATAAAATATATTAATATATATAATGAAAACTATAACAGATACATTTACAGTTCAGTTGAGTAATAATAATATTGATAGTGGTGATAGAACCAATGCTACATATAGATTAAATATACCTAATAAACGAATGACTGGTTATGATAAAATAACTATGTATTGCGACGCATTTAATGCTGATTTATATAATCTTACCGTTAATACGGTTTTAATTCAGGCAAGTGGATTTTATCAAAAAAATAGTTTATCAGTTATAACCAAGGGTTCAGCAAGAACAATAGGTCAATGTTCCAGACCAATTTATAGAAACGCAAGTAATGTTGTTGTTGAGAAATTAGATAATGTAGAATTCTATGCTCCTAATACACCAATACAAATTAGTAGTATTCCTGACGAAACTACTATATCATTAATTACTATTGAGACTGGAAGTTCTACTATTGATTTAGAAACTAATGATAATCATTATCATTTAAGATTAAGATTTGAATGTGAATATACTTCGCATAATTGCTAAATAAAATATCTAATATAATATTAATGAAGGATAAGAAAATACACGAATGTGTTGAAAAAGAATTAATTAATTTAGATAAACCTGAATCTTATAAAGTATTTGACTATTATTCTAATAAAGTCCCTATTAATCTAGTTGGTAAATTAGAAAATAAAACAGATAAAATAGAATTAAGTGAAAATGAAATAGAAAAATTATTTGAAAGAACTAATTTAAATGTAGGTGAAGATACTGATATAGGATTCTATGAGAAACAACTTATTAAGGAGAAGAACTATTTTGGATTAATGAATTTGCTTAAAAAAAGATATCCATATAATAAAATGGACGAATTTATGTTATATACTTATGCTAGGAAAATGTGTGGTAAATCACTAAAAGCAAAGGATTACCAAAAGATAAATAGCGATATACATTATTTGGAAAAGAAAATGGTTGTCGCAGATTCTAATAGAATTACATTTACTAAAAACGAACATTATACAATTAAATTTGAATAAGTTATATTTAGAATTTTTTTTATATTAGTATAAATATAATGGTTGAGAATAAATCCGTAGAGAAACCAAAACGCCAACGCACCCAAAAACAAATTGACGCATTCGAGAAAGCACGAGCAAAGCGTGCTGAAAATCTTGCTAATAAAAAAAAAGATAAAAAACCTGAATTAACAAAAGAAGAAAAACAAGAGATTAAAGATTATAATAAAGGATTTAATGTTAAAACAGATAAAGCACCTGAAATAGTTGAGGAGGACACTGCTACTAATGTAGTAGTATCAAAAGCAGATTATGACCCATTTAAGGAGGCAAATAAAAAAATGGGTGTAGGGCAACCAAAGAAAAAAGAATTAGAAGTTGAATATATAGACCCTCCACCTAAACCTAAAACAAGAGCAAAACCACAACCAAAACCATTACCTCCTGTTGAAGAAGAAGACAGTGACGATATGTCGCTATGGGTTGATAGTGAAGAGGACGAGATTGAACCAGTAGTAATGGAGAAACCAGTTAAGAAATCAGCACCAAAGGCAAAACCTAAACCAAAACCTAAACCAAAAAAGAAACCTAAAATTGTATATGAAACTGAATCAAGTGAAGAAGAGGAAATAATAGTTAAGAAGAAGCGACCAGCAACAAAAAAAAATACTACACCAGTAGATAGTTATTCTAATTTATCACTAAAAGATAGATTAAGATTAAATGGTTTTTAATTATTTAATAAATTTAATTACTAAATTATGACTTTTACCAAATGTCATACCTGTTTTCATTAGTGCTTTCATTAGTTTAATATGTTTATCACTATGGTGTTTCTTATGTTCTTTGAACTTCTCTGCTGTTGTCATTTTTTTACTAACTACTTTTTTTTTAGTATGGTAAGGCATATATATTAATTAAATATTTTTTTTTATTTTATTAATTATATGGTTGAAAGAAAACAAATAAATCCTGCTAAGTGTTTTTTTAAGTTTAATAAGAATGGTGGTAGATATAAATATTGTGTATCTAATCAAAAAGATTATAATAAATATAATAGATTAAAACCAACAAAAAATAATAATAAAGTAGATAGATTAGGATTAGAAAAGAAATTAGATAAGGATTTAGAAAGAGTAAAAGATATTAGAAGTCAAGTTAAATCAAAAATTAGAAAAAGGGCAAAGTCAAAAAAAGACACAGTGGATTCAGCACCACTATTAGAAGAAAGAATACGAGAAGAAATAGCGGAATTAAGAAAACTTAAAAAAACTGCTAAGGACGCAAAAGAAAAAATAAATATTACTAATAAGATTGCGTCATTAAAGAAAAAACAAAAAGAATTAGAAGAATTATTAGATAATTAAATATTTTATATATTATATGTCAATAAGAACCACAAAATATGAAAATCTAATATCAAATAATTATTACAGAGATAAAGATATGGAAATAGACGAAATATTAGACGAGGACGAAGCAGAGGAGTTAGGATTACCTAAACCTGTATTTGGTAGTGAAGAAGGATATTTTTATGTTTCCAAATACGATAGTGAAAAGGATAGGTGGAAAGTAAAATATATAAATTTAGAAACATTATTAGAAAATGATATATTAACATATGATAGTGAAAGAGATAAATTTAAAACTGGTAAAGAAAAAAGAAATAATATTGAAAATATAAAAAATAAAACATTAAAAAAAACTAATAATGTATATGTTAGATTAACATTAAAAGATATACTTAGTGAAATAATTAAACAATATATGGAACCTTATACAGGTAGATATCCAGTAGATATGAATAGTAATTATGTGAAAAAATATAATCAACCATATACAGACGAAACTATATTAGAACCATTAAATCTTGCGGAAAGCACTGGTGATTTAGGAATGCCATATACAAAAGAAGAACAAAAACAAGTAGAAAAAGAATTACAATCAAAAGTAAAAGAACCATTTTTACAATATGGATATTTTAGAAATTATAATAAATTATATTTAATATTTGATTTAATGACTAAAAAAAGAGAATTAGAATTTAAAGGTAAAAGATATAAAACATTAACTAATGAAGTAGTATTAGATAGGATAAATGAGATTACTAATAAATTAGATAATTATTATGACGACCTTGAAGATATACAAGAAGATATGAATGAAGAAGAAGAATCAAGTGATATGTTAATAATGACACAAATACAAGCACTTATCGCCTTCGCACTATTAGGGAATCTCACTACAAATACCGTGTTTAAAGATATTGTATCAGGTGTTGTTAAGGATACTAAAACAATGCGAGAAGGATTATCTACTAATGAAAAAGAAGTATTAGATAGAATTAAAGAAGATAAGCGTAATAGAGGATTAGATTTTGGCGACGAAGACGACGACGAATTACAAGTAGAAAATATAGACGAACATTTATTAAGGGAATTGTCCTTAATAAAATATAATATGACCCTTTTAAAAAAATATGAAGCACAAGATAATGCTTATTTATCTTATGGTAAGGCAAGATATTTAAAAAGAATAATAGATAAAATAATACTTGACTTTAAAGAATTTATAACAAATGAAGATAATTTTTTTCTTGGTATATTATCTCGTGACGAAGTATTAAAAATATTTAATAAGTATGTTAGACTATTTACAAGTAGTATGACTAATAAACAAATAAGCGAACAATTAAGTAGAGATAGTAAAATAATAGGAAAACAAGTAGAAACAATGGAGCAAGACAAAACTAAAAAAACAAAACAACCTAACTTCAAAGGAAAAGACGCTTTTAGTTATATAAATAATTATAAGGAATGGAAAAAGAACCAGTTAGGAATAGCACCAAGTAAATCACTACCAAAGGATAAATTTGAATCAGGTAAGACAGAAGACGGATTTAAAAATACAGAATCTAATTATAAAAAATCACCTTGGTTTGATTACATAGGAAATAATATGTATGTAGTTGATAACGAAGAAAGAAACCGAATGAATAAATATTTAAGTAAAAAATAAATTACACCTTTTTTACAATTACACTTTTTTTGAAAAAGGTGTATTTTTTTTATTAATTAGTAAATCTCTTATAATCTATTATATACTGTTAGACTATACCATTACACTATTACACTTTTACACCTAATTTCAAAAAGTGTCTATAAGAGGGTTCATAGAAAATAGTTTTGAAAAATGGTGTAAATGGTGTAATTAGGTGTAAAGGTGTAATCTTCTAAGATTTATTTTTATTTTTTATTAGAAAATAATTAAATAAAAAAAAATTAAATTAATACTATTTAAAATTAAAATCTAATATTTATTTAATCACTATCACTATCATAACAAGTATAATTTGAAGGTTGTTCTGTATATCTAATTGTATTTTCACAATCACTATCACTTTCACTATCAAATATTAATTCCTTATGTTCTTCTTCACTTGTAGTAAAATTAAGTTCTGTTTGATTTTTAGATTCAGGTATTTTAATATCTAATCCAACATATACTCCACGGATTCTATTTTTCATTTTACCCTTATCATATTTCTTACCATATCCTAATTGCTTCATATAATCTATGACGTTTTTAGAATTAATTGTTATATTTCTTTCTTGTTTAACCGTATCTATTATTTCTTGTTTAGATATAATTTTACTATCCTTCTCTACTATTATACTTGCGATAAATTCAGGTATTTCGTTATTAGTTTCCATACAAATAGTCTTCTCCTCACTGAATTCTTTTGGTGGTTTAGGTAATCCATAATCTACTACTTGTTTAGCATAGTCAAGTAATATACTTAAAAAGGTATGTCTTACTTCATATAGTCTATTTTTAAATTCTGGGTCTGCTATGAATTTTAATTGTTTAGGGATATCTTCTGTATAATCTTCGCTAAATTTACTATCAAATTGTAAATGCGTATATCTTCTTAATACACCCTTATCTAAATCGTCAAAATCAGGCATATGATTACTTAATAAGAAACCCTTACAATTAATATTAACAATCTCATTAGTTCCATACATAACCTCGTTATTCATAACACTACCGTCTGCTATTAACTTAACTATTTTAGCGTCTATTTTTGCCTTCTTCTTCATTTCGTTTAGAAATATAATTCTATATTGTCTTAGATTAGGTATTAATTTATGTTTCTTACTATAATTTTCTTCTAATAATTGACTCTCCACATTTGATACATAACAACCAAAACACTCCGCTAAACTCTCAAATAAGGCACTCTTACCATTGCCTGCTAATTGACCTATACAATAATAGAAATGTTGATATCTACTTGCGTCCCCACTTAAAGCATAACCTAAAATAGAGAATAAATAATCTAAATGTGTTTTATTATTATTACAAATTTTCTTAAATTCCTCCATAATCCAATCCTTATGATTTCCCTTAATCATATTCATA
>Ga0181387_1000308_pt1 | contig 11523 bp, 19 predicted proteins | sample 10SPOviralmetaG_FD_130119 | JGI IMG/M metagenome (GOLD analysis project Ga0181387, IMG submission 130119) | Marine viral communities from the oligotrophic San Pedro Time Series (SPOT) site, San Pedro Channel, CA, USA - 10 SPOT_SRF_2010-04-27 | ecosystem: Environmental > Aquatic > Marine > Strait...
GACGGTGAAGGTAGTAGTGCTGATAGTGGCTCAACTGAAACTGCGATGGGTAAACGTGGTAGTGAAGAGTCAGCAACTGATGAGATGGCCACTAAAACACAAGACTCTTTCGACAACAAGTTAGAAGAGATCGTTGATAAAGAGTCATTTAATTCCTACTACACTATTCCCAATGTCAACATTGATCAAGTTGTTGTTCCTATGTCTGAGGTTCACAAAATGATGGATAAAGAGTTGAATGAAGAAGGGGACATAGGTCATCTTGAGAAGGCCGCACAAAAGTTCAAGGTCTTTTCCAACGAGCAGAAGTCAATTATTTCTTACTTGATTAAAGAGTTTGAAATGAGAAAGTCTGCTGATGAGCATAAACGTACTAAGGTTGCAAGAACAGGTATTCTTAATCCTAACAAGTTACACGCATTTAAATTCAGTGAAGATATATTTCTTCGCAACAGCGTTGTTAGTGATGGTAAGAATCATGGGTTCGTTATGTTTGTCGATTGGTCTGGTTCAATGATGCCGCAGATGGCAGATACAATAGATCAACTAATGATGTTAGCTATGTTTTGCAAGAAGGCTCAAATACCCTTTGACGTTTACGCTTTTACAAACACATACTGTAAGAGTTATGAAGGTGCTCGTGGCTACTACAAGTTTCCGGATCGCAAGAGCGGTGACTTGGGTGTTGCAAAGAGTTTCAACCTATTACATCTTATCTCTTCGACTCTGAAGACATCAGCATTCAATAAGAGTATGACCTATGTTTCTTTCCTACGTCATATGTTTGCCTATCATACGAGAAGTATGGAAAACACCGAATACTTCCCCGTCTTGGAACATTTGAAGTTGGGAGGCACTCCTCTTAACGAGGCAATTATGGCGGCAATTTCGATAGTGCCTGAATTTCAAAAGACCAATAATGTTCAGATCGTCAACACTATCTTTCTTACTGACGGTGAAGGTCAAAATCGTCAAGTAAGTTATGATTCACAAACAGGTGATTTCGCTGACACTGGTTATTATGGTTCAGGCAGGTCAGTTATTGTTGACCCCGTTACGAAAAAACATTATGAGTCAAGTATCAATGATAAGGTTCTCTTGAAGATTCTTAAAGATAGAACGGGTACTACCTTGGCAGGGTTCTTCATCAGCCCTGCTAACAAAAGAACATTTAGCACTGATATGTGGTACAAGGGTGTTCCATCAGAAAAAGATGTTGCAGTTCTTTGGAGCAGTATGAAAGAGAATGGATTCTGTGTTGTAGAGACTGCAGGGTATGATGAGTATTATATCTTGGCGAGGAAAAATCTACGGATAGAAGACAAGGGTTTAGACGGTATTAAGTCTGATATGACAAAAGGTAAGATGAAGAATGCCTTTGTCAAGGCACAACAAGGTAAGATCGCCAACAAAAAGATGTTGTCAAAGTTCGCAGAGTTGGTTGCATAGGAAATTTACCTACGGGATACTTTCATAAACCCTTGTCTCACAACGACTTACAACGGCACTAAAATGATAAAATTTCAAAATATTGGTTTCATAAGTTATTGTTTTTTAAAGACTTATAATTAGGGCTTGTGGATATGGGAAAAATGCCTTATATTATATATAGAACGTTGAGAGAAACCCAAAAAAGGATGGTGTTATGAGTCTCAATAGTAAAAGAACTGCTTTCGTCAATGCCGCAAAATCTTATGAAGGTATTGATATCAAGTCTGTCAATAAGGTTGATCTGCAGAATATTGCAGATTCTGCCGGCCTCAAGTTTCCACATTGGATAACGAGAGTATCTACTTATAAGGTTGGTCGTGGATTATGGTCGATACCAGTAGATGGTGAAACTGAGGTATCTGAAGTTAAGGTTAAGGAAGTGAAGACTCCTAAACCTAAACCTGTTGCAGAGCCGGCAGTATCTACTACAATAGAAATGGCCAAAGGTACTTCTGTCGAGATATCTGCAGTGCCGGCAAAAGACCCATTATTTGTTCCTTTTGGAAACTTCTCTGATGTAGAAGCAATCGTCAAGTCGAATATGTTCTACCCCGTCTTTGTTACTGGTCTGTCTGGTAACGGTAAGACCTTTATGATAGAACAGGCATGTGCCAAGGCAAAGCGTGAATTGTTTCGGGTTAATGTCACTATTGAAACTGATGAGGATGACCTACTCGGTGGGTTCCGTCTTGTCAACGGTGAAACTGTTTGGTTTGACGGCCCTGTAGTAGAGGCAATGCGTAAAGGAGCAGTATTGCTACTGGATGAAGTTGACCTGGCATCTACCAAGATTATGTGTCTTCAGCCCGTCTTAGAAGGTAAGGGTGTCTTCCTTAAGAAGATTAATGAATGGGTAGAGTGTGCAGAAGGATTCAATATCATCGCTACTGCCAACACCAAAGGTAAGGGTGATGAAACCGGCAACTTCATTGGAGCAGGTGTTCTCAATGAGGCATTCCTTGAACGATTCCCTATCACGGTTGAGCAAGAGTATCCGGCCAATGCGGTAGAGAAGAAGATTCTGAATAAGGTCTTTGATAAACTCAATGTGTCTGATACAGAGTTTGTCGATAAGTTGGTTGCATGGGCTGACATTATTCGTAAGACCTATGTTGAAGGTGCTATAGATGAGTTGATAACTACTCGCCGTCTTGTTCATATCAGCAATGCATATGCTATCTTCAATATGGATCGCATGAAGGCAATTCAGATGTGTGTGAATCGTTTTGACGGTGAGACAATGACCGCAATGGTTGACCTTTACACCAAGGTAGATGCAGAAGCAGTTAACGCAGAAACCAATACGGAAACCAAGGTAGAAGGAGAAGAAGAATGCCCGTTCTAAAGGCAGTTAATACTATGATGACTCAGCCACTCAACGAAGAAGCAATTGAGAATATGACGAGAGCCGTAGAGTTAACCGTTAACCGTATAGTAGACCCAAGTAACTATACGAATATATATAACGATTGCATAAACGAATACGGCCCTTGCCATATGATCGCTATAGATAAAGAATTTAAATACGGTAAGGGTAAGGAGATAATTGCATTCGGTGATGGTGGTAAGGGAACTACTGGTAAGGATTTAAAATATGTGAAATTCTTCTATCAATATAACCTAAACAAACACACAGTTAAGTCAAACGATAAAACGTATACGTATAGTGTGCAAAAGGCAAGAGATTTTTGGAATAACAAGCTTGCACACGGTTATACACGGTTTGATGACATTACTTTACACTTGTCTGATCCACCATCTGAAACATAATTTTTTTGGGTCGGGGTCATACAAAAAAAATGCGTTTCCGAAAATCGCCAGATCAGCTTTTGAATCGGCCCCCATTTTTTCCCTATACGAGTTTTTTTTTGAAAGGTATACGTCAGTGACGCTCAAAGTTAATGGTCCCTATCGGTCAATAGATGAGAAGTCGTCGTTCCCAAACAAAATAAATCAAAGTAGAAAGGTGTCGTAATGGTCGCTCTCAAGAAGGGTATACGAGAACACATCAAGTTTTTGGAGAAGAATGGATACAAAATAAAGAAGGTCGAGTATGGTGGGAAACACATAAAACTATTTATAAAGGGTGTTCCAATGCCCGTAATAATTTCCAAAACCTCGTCAGATCGCCGTAGTCAAAAGAACTCGTTAGCGTTTTTGCGCAGAACAGGAGTGTGTGTGTGAATAACCGAAACTTCGATGCTGAGAAGAAGATGCAAGAGCAAATAAAGATCTTGGTCGAATCGTTGGGAGTGCTAACAAAGGCCCTTGAAGAAAGTATAAATCAGTGTGAGGTAACGGATAGTTTGTGGAATCAGGCAATGGACGCAAACACGCTTTATTGCAGGTTTGTTAGTGATCACTTTGAAATGTCTTCAGAAGAATTGTCAGAGCTGTTTGATAATTGGATAGGTCAGTTTAGTGAAGAAGAGTTAGAAGAGATGACCGATAACCCCGTAGATCCGTCCGACAACGTAGAGGGTCGAAAAATCGACGCGGAATGCGAACCGAAGAAGTTGTGGTCGATGGATGATCTATTGAACGAACTCAACCCGAACAAGGATAATTAGATATGACAGAGATTGATGCACTTGGAGCATGGATAGATACCGAAGAAGAAAGCATAACCGAGCAGTCTTTGTGGAATTTAGATAAGACCTTGACCGATTACATTCTGCCTCGACTTCAGGCGTTTCGGGAGATGGATAGATCGGGGTATCAATTTGTTCACAAGAAGCATAGTGAAGAGTTGCGACCAGTAGATGAGAAATTGAATGATCAACTTGCTGCTTATTGGGAGAATGCACTGTTTGATATGGAAGCTGCGTTTCGTACCATGAAGGATACGGTGGATTATGAACGAACCCCTCAGCAGCAGGAGATTATAAAACGAGGTCTTCATCTGTTTGCTGAGTATTATGAGAAGTTGTGGGATTAAATCTACTACGGGGGTGTCGTGTAAGTTGTTGTCTACCAATGACTTACACGGGCACTTAAATCATGGTTTCCCCAAAAACCGCTGTTGTAAGTTCTTTAAAAACAGGCACTTAAAAATGGCCTTGACTTTTACTGTATAATTCCGTATATTATATATGTAAGAGATTGGGAGAGGAAATGGTTCCTCCCCGTAAAAAGAGAGTCTTTATGACAAATCCAAGAAACTTTCGTTCTGTTGATTCCTATGAGTTGGAAGGTGATATCCGTGAGGGATATGCCGAGTGGCTCAAAGAAATGGAAGGTGCTGAGATTGTTGGTGAGAGTGTAAACATTGAAATCGAAGAAACGGAGTTGATTGATTTTGTCTAATAAAAATAAAAACATTGTCGAAACTGCTATAGAAATTGCATCAACCTATCACCATGATATGTATGATAAATACGGCAACCCATACTTTGAGCACCTTGAAAGAGTTGCTGATCGGGTTAGAGATATGGAATATGAGATGGTTGATGAAACTAGTGAGATTAACCTTTATGTTGCAACTGCTTATTTGCATGATGTAATTGAAGACACACCGATGTGGATCGGTGAGGTCAAAAATTTGTTTGGAGAGGATGTCACGTTGGCAGTTGATCTGTTGACTCGCGAAAATGAAGAAACCTATGCTGACTATGTTGGAAAGATTAAAAGAGCAAAAGGTCTTTCGGGTAAAATCGCACGGGTCGTTAAGATGGCAGATTTGCTTGACCACCTCATGGGTCCGACTCCTTGCCCACCACATCTAATTAAACGGTATGAGAAGAGTTTATACACGTTGATGGGTAGATTGTAAAACCCTTGAGAATTTATTATGACAGCTTTCTTTTTAATGATGATATTTTTCGTAAATATGTGCTTGTTGATTGCGTTGATTATGCACGTAGAACAAAAAGGAAGTGTTCGTAAAAAACGTACCAAGAAAAGAAAGGTAGCCACTAAGAAAAAAGAAGAAGATTGGGAAATGATATCAGACGAGGATTTTGATCAAATAACAGATCGTCACATTTTAGATTTTATGGAAGAGGAACGCTATGAGTCAAAAAGTCGTAATAAAAAAGAATCGTAACGAATCCATTGTTGTTTCGGAAACAGACTACAAGGGGTTTGATCTGGTTGATATTCGCACGTTCTTTACGGATGCTTCTGACGAGTTAATGCCTACCAAGAAGGGTATTACGATTCGATTAGAAAAGGTTGATGAGTTAATTGCTGCGTTGACAAAGATTTCTCAAAAAGAAGAAGAAACTGCTTGACAAACCGTCATTTATTTATTATATTATATAAACAACTTTTAGAGAGGAAAAAAATGTCGGAAAAGAATTATCTCATACGACAACAAGATTTACTTAAAAAGGTTCGTAGAGATTATCATCGCCCCACAAAAATTTCAGACAAGAATTACAAAGCGTATTCTCGTAAGCAGAAGCACCCTAAATCATTTTTAGAACAAGAGGATTAAGAATGAGTCAGAGTAAGCATCTAAATCGTGAACATTTTGATCAGCACATTGCAGAAGTATTTGATTATATGAAACAGCCCACAGATGGTGGTAGTGCTACTTCTAATCGTGGTTGGGATGTTATGACCCAAAATTTGGTTGAAAGTTTGACAGAAGACCATGTGGGTGCATTTGACTTACCCGATGTGTTTGAACGGGCTATGGAACGAGTTTGGGAACGTATCGAATATAACGCAGCCAATAACCCACAAGATTTAACTAAGACGTATTATGTAACTGAACTTATTAATAGAACAGATGAGGCCGGCCCACGTATTTACGTGGAGACTTTTTCATACCTGTCACAAGACAAGTGGTCGTTGGCTACAAAGATCGGTTTATTGACCAACAATCACAGTATAGGGTCTACTCATATTAATGCGGATGAAGAGACATTATCGGGGTGGCCAGCAATTCACAATGCACTACAGGATAAACTTGATAAAGACTTCCCACCCATTTCTCACAACGGAGCAATGAACTCGTTTAAGGAAACGCCAATGGATGTTCGACAGCGAGGTCAGTTTACCGCTGCTATGGATGAACCTACAAGGGCATGGCGAGCATATACAGAACAGGGCATGTCTAAGGATGAGAGGATGGCCAGAGGTAAGACTAGTCCATTGGTTGAACGAATTGAGGCACTTGAACACGACTTGACCGAAGTTATGACGGCTTTGATTCGCAAAGATATAATGAGAACCCATTAAGGAGAAAAAAATGTTTTTAGAAGTTGGTGGATTTATTGCTTTTGTTGTTACTATAGTTGGTTTTTACTATTTCATTTTGAGAGGTAAATAAAATGAATCGGGGTTTAGGAGCAGCAAGAGGATGTTTTTTTGGCACTCTACTTTCACTACCAATATGGGCTTTAATTTTATATCTTTTATAAGAGGAAAAAATGAGTAATAATATATCACACCAATGGTTACCAGAGAAGTTAGACACAGAAAAGTCGAAGGAATTAGTTTTGATAGTCAGTGAAGAGTTTGACTATAACATTGATTCAGCCCGTGCATTTGCAGTGGCTCTTTTAACTAATGTTAATGATCATAAAGCAGCATCATTAATTAATGATGTCTTATTAGGGGCAGAGTAAGGTTTGGTCGGTGTGGCGGAATTGGCAGACGCGACAGACTTAAAATCTGTTTCTCGCTTGAGAGTGCCGGTTCGATTCCGGCCACCGACACCATTTTATGAGCCATTAGCTCAGCAGGTAGAGCAGCGGACTTTTAATCCGTTTGTCGTGGGTTCGATTCCCACATGGCTCACCATGAAATTTAGCCACTTTAGCTCAGATGGATAGAGCAACTGATTTGTAATCAGTAGGTCTTCGGTTCAATTCCGAAAAGTGGCTCCACCTTAGTTTATTTGTACGGTTGATTTTATTATAGTTACTACTTACCTACCTCTTCCAAAGGAGAATTGCTATGACCACAAATACTACAAAGTTAGCAGAAGCAATCGGTATTATTTCCAATGTAATGACGAGCGAAATTAATCAAATGAATCATTCGGTTGGTAATGAGGAAACCGTACCGGCAGATGATTATGATGATCTCAAAGATCTTGCTGAAAATTTCAATAGTGAAGTAGCAAATGTTTTAGGGACTATTCAAGGTGAAGTAGATGCGTGTTTGGAGTGGGAAACTGGTGACCCCGAACCTAATGAGAAGATTTGGGATATTGCTGTGGAAGACGAGGTAACTGATGATACAGAAGAATCTGTTACCGCCGAAGAATCAGAAGACACAGAATCTCTTTTAGAAGATCCTGCCGAAAAAATTGCTGAATTGGAACTAACAGTTAAAAGGTTAATCGCCACATTGGAAAGTGTATCCGAAAGCGTGAACGACCTTTACTCCACAAATGAATCATTTGAAGAAGACTTGGAGCAATACTAATGGAAGAGAAGATTGATAAATTAATATCATTAATAGAACAACAAAATAAGGCGTGGTCGATTCATTTAGAAATGCTTCAAGGTCTTATTAAAGTTATTGATGGTAAAGTAAACGCAAAAGAAAATTTGTTAAAAGAGCATCCCACTGTCCGTGAACCAACGGAAGTGGAATTTAAACAGCCTCTTAATTCGTACGGTGACTCAAAACCTTATGGTGTAGATATTGAAGAACAGAAAAGATCACCTCAGCAATCTTTTGATGGAGCACCACCAAGACAACAACAAGCACCAGTAGCTAAACCACAACCCGAACCTCGACCTGTGCCTCGACCCGAACCATCGTCAGAACCATCTGGTGAACGAGTTGTATCCTTGAAGAATCCCCAAAAAGAAAATGCACCACCACCGATGCCTGCACCCCAATCAAAAGCAGAGATGTTGGAACAACAGGTTAACCTACCAAGCTCATAAATAAATGAACTTACGGTTGATTTCCCCCCTCGTCAACCGTAAGTTCAATAATAACAATCACTTAGATGTAAATTCAATAAAAACAACCACTTATGTGAGAAATATTTTTTTTAAAAAAAATTAAAAAATATTTACCAAAACCCTCATTTTCCCATCTACTACGGGGTATATTTGTAAGTCATTCTGCCACAACCACTTACAAGAGCATAAAACAACCCATGTTTCAAAAAACACCCCTCGTAAGTCCTTTAAAAACAAGCACTTATTTTTTAGCTTGTCTTAATCCAATTTATTTCGTATATTATATATGTAAGAGATTGAGAGAGAAACTTAAAAAAGGAAAAGGTTATGGCATACGATCACAAAAAGTTTTCCGCCAAAAGATGTTGGGTCGAGAGATTCAATTGTTACGTGGATATCGTAAAATCCTTTCATTTTGCAGGCAGTATCATGTATAGAGTTACTGTTGGCAATATGACAGAGTTTGTCGTTCAAGAATCTGATTGTTCACGCTTTTCATATTAGAGGATAATAATGATCAATATTAAAGACCTTAAAGTTACTGAGTTGGCTTGGCCAACCAATTTAGGATGTGAAGGTATCACATTCATTAATGTTGTTGATTATTTAGACGCTGCTTATGGGTCAGAGTATTATACTGATCCATCGTCCCGTCCGTCATATGACGAGGTATCCAACGATATGTTGCAATGGTGTTTGGATAATGATGTTCATTATTACGGTGCACAACGAGAGAATTTTCTCTTCTTCACTGCTGCTGAACAAGCAATCAAGCGTGGCAAAAAAACTGTTTTGTTTGAAGACTTTTCATAACTACTTTTTATTGGGAGAATTTCGTTGAGACAAAAAGTGATTGGATTTGAATTTGAGATTGGTAGCCCTTGGACAATGGCTACTACTGTTAGAAAGATTCGTCAAGAGTTAGGTATCAAAGGTCTTATATCTCAAGTGGATGTTACAGTGGATACACCACAAAAGTATAATGGAGAAATAGCCACACCACCGTGGCCTTATCGTCAAGGTGTTGTCAATCTTAAGAAAATTTTCAAGTGGTTTGAGAAGAACGGCATTGTCACCAACGATAGTTGCGGTTTTCATGTCAACATTTCTTTCAAGAATAAAGAACTCAATTGGATGATGGATACCCAACGATTGATTCTCTGTTTCAATGAAGAAAAGTGGTTGAAGGTATGTAAACGTCATGGTAGTGAATGGACAGAGTGTTATATAGATGAGTTGATCGTGAGTGCAGGTAAGAAGAAGTTTAAGGATGAAGACGGTGTTAAGAAGTGGATTGACAAGCAACTTGAAGATTTAATTGAAGAGCGTCAACACACCATCAACCTAAACAATTTAGAAAGTGAGAGTCCGTATGTAGAGTATCGTTGTCTTGGCGGTGTTGGTTACCATCTACGGTATAACGTAATGTTAAAGGCTATAACAGACATGGCAAAAAATTTAGAACGAGCATTACCCAACGCTAAAGGAACAGGATTTATGACTACCAAAGTCAAGGAATGTTTTCTTCCACAAACCAGTAGTTTCATACCACACTAATTCTCAAGGAGAATATTTTGAATAATCGTTTCGCATTTATCGTTTGTCACAGTGAGTCAATTGAGTTTGTTATTCCCGAAATGAACATTCGTAAAAAGGAATACACAGAGAATATTGACGATGTTGTTTCTCTGTTGGTCAACCATTATAACGTAGGAGAGTTTCAAGTTGTCTAAACTAAAAGATATACTAGGTGTCGCAGGTTTTGTATTCGTATTAGTTTTCTTAGATCCACTGCTTACTTATTGGGGTTATTAGAATGAAGATAGCATTACCTCTTATCATACTTGCGTTCCCTACTCTATTGTGGGGTGACGCAGGGTTTTCAATCTCATATCGTAGTACTCCCGTTATCGTTGAAAAGAATTGGCTGAACGACACAAACTGGCCCGATCAAACTGCTTTTTATGAAGGTATTGTTACTCAACGTACCTTGAACATGGTTTCGTTAAACATTTACTTTGACGATACAGTAAAGGCACACGATAAGAAGACCACAGGTGGTCACTATGAATACCGACATTATATATCAGTATACGAAGAACCAAGTCGTAAATACCCTGCAGGTAGAATGATTGAGAAAGAGATTGATATAGGTGATGCTACTGCTGAAGAGATCAATGCAAAGAACGCTTGGCGTGATGAAAAAGTGCCAAAAGTTTATAAGAAAAAGATTTGGGTAGATAAGAAGGTGGATGGATGGTTACCCGATTGGTTGAATCCTAATAAGGGCGCAGGTTATATAGCAGGTGTAAATTTTAATTACGCTGCAGAGAAAGACTTGGTGGAATACTATAGTGGTGATATCTATATTGGTAAGAGGTTTTTCATACTTCCACATTTATTCCATATATACTTCAAGGTCGGCCCGTCTTTCGCTCGTTATAATTATGACTTTGTTGATAGGTCATTATTTACGGAGACTAAGATAGGTGGTTTCTATAATATAGGACTACAATTTTTAGTAGCAAAGGGTATTAAGGTATTTGCAGAAACAGAGTTTAGGGGCTATGGTCCTGCTCCCATGTCTGACAGTTTTAACCTTGAAAAGAGTAACGTAGAGTTTGTAAATGCACTACCACCGTTTAGTAAGAATTATAAAGATACCAATATAAGTAAGAAGTGGGCAAGAGATTTAATCACTCAAGGTATTCGATTCGGTCTTAAATTTAATCTATAATTAGTTTATAAAAAACAAGGTATGTATTATATTTATACATGTAGAGCAAATTGCCTACACACCGTCATTATCCATAGTGGAGATGACCTACATTTTATCCTATAAGGAGAATTATTATGACTAACCTACCTACCATTTTGCGCACCAGTGCAGTTCCTTTCCGACAGATTGATACCGCATTTGATAATATCTTCAATGAGTTTTTCAATACTGTTTCACGCACTCCATTTAATACTGTCACTCAAAAGAGTAACTATCCGCGTGTGGATATACGTGAGAACCGTGAGTCTGTTACATTGGATGCGACAGTGCCGGGTCTTAGTAAGGATGATGTGTCTATAGATTATGAAGACGGTCACCTTAAGATCTCTGCTGACAAGCAAAATAGAGATGGTGACGATTACATTCACCGTGAAATCCATC